>Ga0182742_1000063_pt1 | contig 224512 bp, 193 predicted proteins | sample eDN5th37CBELigMG_FD_128880 | JGI IMG/M metagenome (GOLD analysis project Ga0182742, IMG submission 128880) | Enriched Miracle-Growth compost microbial communities from Emeryville, California, USA - eDNA 5th pass 37_C BE-Lig MG (version 2)... ... | reverse complement strand
GGATCTCCACCGTGTAGGTCGCCCTCTCGGTGAACTGGCCGGAGACCGCCTGCAAGGTGAACGTATAGGCGCCCGCCTGGCTCGGCGTGCCCGTCAGCCGGTTCACACCGCCAGCGCTGGTGATCGACACGCCCGCCGGGAGCGTGCCGGTGACGACGGACCAGGCGTAGGTGTTGTCGCCGCCGGTCGCCACGAGGTTCGCGGTGTAGGCCTCGCCCACGCGGCCCCCCGGGAGCTCCGCGGTCGCGATCGCGAGCTCGAGCCCAACGGACGTCGGCGTCACCGACATCCGCTTGTTGCCCGAGCGATCCACGTGCGGGATCTCCAGATCGGGATCGAGCCAGACGCCGACGTAGTAGGTGCCGTCGGCGACCGAGTCGGGGACGGTGACCGTCTTGGTCACCGAGACCTGGCCGTTGGAGGCGAGCGAGAAGAAGCCCGAGCCGATGACCGTGTCGCCGCCGTCTACCGTCGAGTCGCTCGAGAGCACGACCGAGAACCTGGCGCCCACGGCCTCGAGCAGCTCGCGGTTGTCCATCTCCCAGGTGACGTCGAAGGTCCCGCCAGACTCCACCCAGCCAGGCGCATTCACGGTGCCGCCCAAAACCCGGAGCGCCGCCGTCGGCACCTTCACCGTGAACGGCGCCGAGGAGAGGACCGGCGCTTCGCCCGCGGGGAAGATCGCGTGATCGGGATCGAACTCCGCGATGACGTAGTAGGTGCCCGGCGTGAACCCGCTGGTGTCAAGGTTCAGCGAGAAGGAGACGCTCGCGTTGCCAGTGACGTCCACGCCCGAGACGGTGCCGATCTCCTGCGCCTGGGAGATGAGGGAGGAGGGCCCCATCCAGAACCGCACCGCGGCGTCGGCGAGCTGCCTGCTCCGGTGGTTCGTCACCAGCGCCGAGACGTCGACGGGGAACCCGATGTTCACCGGCTGCGGCGTCACCGAGACCGATTCCACCGTGACCGCGGGCCCCGCGGAATAGGTGATCCGGTGATCCGTCGGGAAATCCAGGAGCGAGCACTCGGGGTTGCACTCGGTTCCGGAGAGGGGGAGCCCAGGCGTTCCATCGGACCCATCCTCGTTCTCGATCCCCATCGTCGCCCGAAACCGGAAGGTACCCGTCGGATGGTTGGGATCGGCGAGCGATCCGTATCGGACCTCGATGTCGCCACCCTCGGACAGCCAAAGCTGCGCATTCGCCTTCGAGCTGTTCCCTCCCGCGTACCGGCGGCAGTCCTTCCACTCGAGGACGAAATACTGATTGCCCGGCTGGCCGACGACCTGCTTGCTCAACGCCGAGTTGGTCGAGTTCTCGCAGACCATCCGGTCCCACCAGACGGCGATGAAGTTGTGAGGGCTGGCCGTGCCGGGGATCATCCGGCCGCGCTCGACCATCGAGGTGTACGTGGTGCCGAAGGTCACCATGCCCGACCCCAGCACGTTCACCGACGTATACGACTGGCCGTAGAAGTCGAAAGTGAAAGGAAGGGCGACCGACAGCGTCGTCGGCCCGGAGTCGCCTCCGAAGGTTCCCGTGGACGAGACGAGAGAGACGGGCCCGCCGTCTGGCAGCGGCATCGGCACGTACGTGAAGGGTTCGATCGTTGCACTGTACGTCTGCGCCGACGCAGACGACGGCATCGACGCCAAGGCGCCCGCCGCCAGCACGACACCCATCAGGGGAACGAAGACTCCAACTCTCTCTCGGACCAAGCTCATGCCGTCTTCCCTTCTTGAAGCGAGGCCCACGTCGGCCGGGTGAGTGCGCTCGGATCACGTCACGAGAGCGGCTCTACCGGTACGGCGGAAGCCAGCGTTGCCAATCAAGTCGGCAGAAGGTAGCAGGTTCCGATGTGCACTCCCAGTGTACATAAAGCGCACTAATTTTGTGCACAAAGGATGCAGACGAGTTCAGCGATGCCGTCCGATCAATCCCCGAGGCGGGCCCTGATGGCCTCGGTGACCGCCTTCGGATCCCCCTGTCCTTTCAACTCCTTCATGGCTTGCCCCATGAAGAAGCCGAGGAGGTTCTTCTTCCCAGCCCGGTACTTCTCCACCTGGTCGGGGTTGGCGGCGATCACCTTGTCCACGGCGGCGGCGATGGCGCCCGAGTCGGAGACCTGCTCCAGGCCACGGGCCTTCATCACCTCGGCGGGCTCGGCGCCGGTGCCGTGGACCTCTTCGAGGATCGCCTTGGCGCCAGCTGCGTTGATCCGGCGCTCGTCGAGCAGGCGCAGGAGGGAAGCGAGCTTCTCGGGAGTCGCCTTCGACGCCGCGATCCCTTCGCGGGAGTCCTTCACCAGTCGCAGGATCTCGTTGATCACCCAGTTTGCGACGGTCTTGGCGCTGCCGCCATGCGCCGCGACGGCCTCCTCGAACCAGTCGGCCACCTGCATCGACGCCACCAGCACGCCCGCGTCGTAGGGCGAGAGGCCGTACGAGGAGACGAACCGCGCCGCCTTCGCCCGGGGAAGCTCCGGCAGCTCCCCGCGGATCTTCTCGATCCACGCCTCGGACACCACCAGCGGCAGCAGGTCGGGCTCGGGGAAGTAGCGGTAGTCCTTCGCCTCCTCCTTGGTGCGCATGGCGCGGGTGACGCCCTTCTGCGGATCGAAGAGCCGCGTCTCGGTGACGACCGTGCCGCCCTCCTCCCAGATCCCGATCTGCCGGCCCACCTCGTAGTCGATCGCCTGGCGCACGTAGCGGAAGGAGTTGATGTTCTTGAGCTCGACGCGGTTCCGCAAGGTGGTCTCGCCGACCTTGCGCACGCTCACGTTGGCGTCGCAGCGGAACGAGCCCTCCTCGAGGTTTCCGTCGTTGACGCCGAGGTAGACCACCACGTCCCGCAGCGCCTTGAGGTACTCCGCCGCCTCCTCTGACGAGCGCAGATCCGGCTCGCCCACGATCTCGATCAGAGGCACGCCGGCGCGGTTGAGGTCCACGCGCGACGGTCCGCCAGCGGGATCGTGGGTGTTCTTGCCCGCGTCCTCTTCCAGATGGATCCGGGTGATCCCCACCGTTTTCTCGCCGTCCGGCGTGTCGATCACCAGGCGCCCGTTCTCGCACAAGGGGCGATCGTACTGGGTGATCTGGTAGCCCTTGGGGAGGTCCGGGTAGTAATAGTTCTTTCGGGCGAAAATGCTGTGCTCGTTGATGGTGCAGCCGGTCCCCAGCCCCGCGCGGATGGCGAACTCCACCACCCGCTCGTTCAGCACCGGGAGCGATCCGGGCATCGCCAGGCACACCGGGCATGTCTGGCTGTTCGGCTCCGCGCCGAACCGCGTGCTGCATCCACAGAAGATCTTCGAGGCGGTGAGGAGCTGGGCATGGACCTCCAGCCCGACGATCACCTCCCAATCGGCTCTTGCCATCGCTTCATCCGATCCGCGGCGCGCGCGTGTGCCAGTCGGTGGCGGCCTGGTAGGCGCCGCCCACGCGGAAGAGGGTCGCCTCGTCGAGAGGCTTGCCCAGGATCTGCAGGCCGATCGGCAGGCCCCCCGACGAGAAGCCGCAAGGCACGCTCATCCCCGGCAGGCCCGCGAGGTTGCAGGCGAGGGTGAAGACGTCGGCGAGGTACATCCGGAGCGGATCCTCCGAGCGCTCTCCCAGCTCGAAGGCGACGTCCGGCGTCGTCGGCGTGACGATCGCGTCCACGTCGCGGAAGGCCTCGTCGAAGTCCCGCTTGATCAGGGTCCTGACCTTCTGCGCCCTCAGGTAAAACGCATCGTAATAGCCCGAGGAGAGGGCGTAGGTGCCGATCATGATCCGGCGCTTCACCTCGGGCCCGAAGCCCTCGGCCCTGGTGCGGAAGTACATCTCCCGCAGGGCGCCCTCCTCGCGCTTCGACATCCCGTAGCGGACGCCGTCGAAGCGGGCGAGGTTCGAGGAGCACTCCGCAGGCGCCACCACGTAATAGGTGGCGATGCCGTACTCCGTGTGCGGCAGCTCCACCGGCACCAGGGTCGCGCCGAGCTCCTCGAGGAGGCGCATCGCCTCCCGAACGGCCTTCTCCACGTCGGGGTCCATCCCCTCGACGAAGTACTCCTTCGGCACGCCGAGCCGCATGCCCTTCACGCTCGCGCCCTTCATCCCGGCGGCCCAGTCGGGGACCTCCGCGTCGAGGGACGTGGAGTCCATCGGGTCCTTGCCGGCGATCGCCTGCAGCACGAGGGCGCAATCCTCCGCGGTGCGGCCGAAGGGGCCCACCTGATCCAGCGAGGACGCGAAGGCGATCACGCCATAGCGCGAACACCTGCCATAGGTGGGCTTGATCCCGGTGACGCCGGAGAAGGCTGCCGGCTGCCGGATCGAGCCGCCGGTGTCGGTGCCGAGGCTGCCGAAGCACTGCCTGGCCGCCACCGCTGCCGCCGAGCCGCCGGACGAGCCGCCGGGGGTGCGCGTCGTGTCCCAGGGGTTGCGGCACGGGCCGTACGCCGAGGTCTCGTTGGACGAGCCCATGGCGAACTCGTCCATGTTCAGCTTGCCGAGGAGCACCGCGCCCGCGTCCTTGAGGCGGCGCACGTGGGTCGAGTCGTACGGCGGCACGAAGCCCTCGAGGATCTTCGAGCCGCAGGTCGTGGGGATCCCCTCGGTGCAGAAGATGTCCTTGAGCGCGAGCGGCACGCCGTCGAGCGGGCCAATGGATCGACCCGCCGCCCGCCTCTCGTCGGCGGCCTTGGCCTGCGCCATGGCTCCCGTCTCGTCCACGAAGAGGAAGGCACCCAGATTCTGGTCGGTGGCGCGGATGCGATCGAGGCAGGCGCCGGTGACCTCGGACGAGGACAGCTCCTTGGCCTCCAGGCGCGCCGACAGCTGCGCCAGGGTGAGATCGATGGGGTTCACTCGATGATCCGGGGAACGAGGAAGAGGTTTCCGTCTCGAGCCGGGGCGTTCGCGAGGGCGCTCTCGGGAGAGAGGCTGTCCCGCACCACGTCGGGGCGCAGCGGCGTCGAGTCCACCTGGACCGCATGGACCGTCGGCTGGACCCCCGAGACGTCGAGGGCCTGCAGCTTCTCGATGTAGCCGAGGATGGACGAGAGCTGGCCCCGGAACCGCTCGATCTCGTCGTCCGAGAGCGAGAGCCGCGCCAGGACGGCCACCTTCTCCACCTGCTCCTTCGTGAGCGTCATGGCCGCCTCACCGGAATATTCCGAGGATGCTCTTCATCACGGCGCCCGACCGCTCCTCGGTGACTCCGATCTTCTCCAGCTCGCCGGCGTCGAAGACCGTCACGCCACAGCTGAAGCAGCGGTCGATGTCCACGCCGCGGAACTGGATGGTCTGCAGCTCCATGCCGCATTTGGGGCAGCGCATCCAGTGGAGCTGCTTCATCTCCTCCTTCTGGGCCTGGGCGAGCTCCCGGCTGCGCTCGAGCGCGAGCTTGCGCAGCTTCTCCGCGTTCTCGCGGGCGAAGTACTCCTCCTCGTTCGAAACCTTCTCGGCCATCTTCTCGTCTCCTGCCCGGCACCTGCTGCCGCGTCTGGCGTCAACAGCGCTGTAGCCAAACCGCGCAAAGGCCGCAAGTCCGCGGAAGCGCCGCGTGGTGGCCCCCCTCGTAGGGCGTTGGAGGCGACAACGGCGAACCCGATGCTGATCGTCGAGCGACCGGAAGTTCTCGAACCCGGTAGCGCCGCCGCCCCAACGCCGCGACGGCAGGAGGAACGCAAGTCATGCGAAATGCTTGGGTCGTCATCGCCGCCGTCGCGTGCCTCGCTGGGATCCCCAGCGCCCACGCAGCCGGCAATTCGTCCACGTCCGCGACGTCGTCGCAGAAGAACAGCCGGTACCAGCAGGGCTCGCAGCAGGGCATGCAGCAGCAGCCGGGCATGCAGCAGGGGCAGCAGGGCTCGCAGCAGAAGGGCCAGCAGCAGGGCGCCCAGTCTGCCAACAAGAGCTACGAGGCCACCAAGCACATCGCCGTGATCAACGCCGGCCTGCGCTCCGCCGAGACGAACTCCCGGATGCTCGCGGACATCTCGTCCGACAGCCGGAGCTACGACCAGACCCACGGCCAGGTCTTCTACAAGAACATCCAGCAGTCGCTCTCCGAGGCCGAGGAGCACCTCGCTCACCTGCAGCCGCTGGCCTCCACGCAGCAGGAGAAGACCCAGCTCCAGCAGCTCTCGAAGAACCTGTCCGACGCCAAGAACATGATGCAGCCGATGCAGAACCAGCTCAGCGACGCGAAGACCGTCAACAGCACCGCCACCAAGCTCGAGAAGCAGTTCTCGAACAGCATGCAGCCGCTGAAGCAGGTGGCCCAGGAGATGAACTCCAAGATCAAGATCGGCTAGCGAGAGGTCCACCGCACCGCGGATCTCCGGGGCTCGGCGCGTGCGCCGGGCCCCACGTGTTTCCGAACCCGCCGGCCGAGTTGTCCACACGCTCCGGCCCCCCGGATCGTTGACGGAGCGCGCCATCGGGCGATCCTGACCCTTCGCTGCGAGCCATGTGATCGCAGCGTCGGAAGGATCGACGACGATGGAACGGGCCCGCCCCAGCCGCCTCCCGCTGCGCACCGGAGGCAACGTGCGCAACCGGCGCGTGCGCCGGGAGCCCACGCGCATCGAGAAGCCCAAGAAGCAGGCGCCGGCCAGGCGGCGGGAGTCCGATCGCGACGTCAAGCCCGCGGCGCCCCGCCGCGGCCTCGGCGACCGCAGGGAGATCTTCGCCGTCGTCCTCCTGGCCGCGTCCGCCTTCTTCGGACTCGCCCTCGTATCCTACGACGCCGGCACCGGCGGCAACCTCATCGGCGCCGTCGGCGCCTTCTTCGCCAGGCACCTCTTCGGGATCTTCGGCCTCGGCGCCTTCATCGCGCCGCTGGCGCTCTTCCTCGCGTTCCTCGGTCTCGTCCGCCCGAGCGGAAAGCGCCTCGGCCTCGTCGCCGCCCTCGGCTACGTCACGTTGGTGCTCGGCGCGTCGATGCTCGTCGACCTCGTGGTGCCTTCGGTGCGCCCCTTCGGCGCCAGGCCCGGCGGGGCCCTCGGCGGCGCCGCCGCCGACCTGATGGCCTCCGGCTTCTCGCTGGTCGGCTCGGTGATCGTGGTCCTGGCCGCCATGGCGATCTCCCTCGTGGTCGCCACCGGCTTCCAGGCGAGCCGCGTCGCCCTCTTCGCCGGCCGAGTCGGCCGCGGGATCGCCCTGTGGATCGCCGCCTTCGTCCGCGCCCAGGTCGAGCAACACCGCGCCGAGCGGGAGGCCAGGCTCGCGGAGGAGTCCGAATCCCTGGCCATGGAGGAGGCGATCGCCAAGGCCGCCTTCGACGAGGCCCTCACCCGGGCCGAAGGCCAGGCCCCCAAGCGCAAGGGCCGCAGGAAGGCGGAAGAGGCCGGTCTCGAGGCCGACCTCGACGGCAGGGTCGCGGTGCAGGTCGAGAAGGAGGAGCGCCCTCTCCCCCAGGTGGTGCCGCCTCCCGCCGCGGCGGACGCGCCCGCGGATCCCGAGGACGCGCCGCCTCTTCCCCCCGACCCCGCGTGGGCCGGCGCCCCGCCCGCACCCGCCGCGAACCGGTTGGCGCTGGTGGAGCCCATAGCCGAAGCGCCCGCGCCAACGGCCGAAGCGCAGCCGGCACCGGCGGTTGCCGAGGCAGAGGCTCCAGCGCCCGAGGCCCAGGAGCCCTCGGCGCAGCGCCTCGCCGTGATCGAGCTGCCGAAGGCGCCGCCCAAGCCCAAGAAGACGGACTCGCCTTTCGACCTCATCGCCAACGAGGACGGCTTCTCGCTCCCGCCGCTCTCCCTCCTCGAGGGGCCCGGCGACGACGCCCGCCTCTCGATCGACGAGGCGCTCCTCCACTCCACCGCCGAGAAGCTCCGGCAGAAGCTCGCCGACTTCGGCATCCAGGGCCACGTGGAGCGGATCCGCCCCGGCCCCGTGGTCACCATGTACGAGTTCGCGCCGGCGCCCGGCGTGAAGATCTCCAAGATCGCAGGGCTCTCCGACGACCTCGCCATGGCCCTCGAGGCGCTGCGGGTGCGCATCGTCGCGCCGATCCCCGGGCGCGGCGTGGTCGGGATCGAGGTCCCGAACAAGAAGCGAGAGACGGTCTTCCTCGCGCAGATCCTCGAGCAGGACGCCTTCCGCAAGTCCAAGTCGCGGCTGACCATGGCGGTGGGCAAGGACATCGAGGGCCTGCCCTTCGTCACCGATCTGGCGAAGATGCCGCACCTGCTGATGTCCGGCACCACCGGCTCCGGCAAGTCGGTGAGCGTGAACTCGATGATCATGAGCCTCCTCTTCAAGGCGACGCCCGAAGAGGTGCGGTTCATCATGGTCGACCCCAAGATGCTGGAGCTCTCCATCTACGAGGGCATCCCGCACCTGCTGCTCCCCGTCGTCACCGATCCGCGCAAGGCCGCGCTGGCGCTGCGCTGGGCGGTGGACGAGATGGAGCGGCGCTATGCCCTCCTGGCCGACAACGGCGTCCGCGATCTCGCCGGCTACAACAAGCTCATGGCCGAGCGGATCGAGGAGCGCGAGAAGCGCCGCGCCGCCGCCGAAGCCGAGCCGGCGGAGCCATCGGCGTCCTCCCGGAAGATGCTGATCATCGACGTGGAGAAGGGCGAGACCGAGGAGGAGGCGCTCGCCCGCACCGAGGGCGAAGGCGCGGAGGTCCTCGATCAGGTCGAGGCCTTCCTCGAGAAGAAGCACGAGGAGGAGCTCGAGCCCAAGAAGCTCCCCTACCTGGTGATCATCATCGACGAGCTCGCCGACCTGATGATGGTGGCGTCGAAGGAGGTGGAGACGTACATCGCCCGGATCGCGCAGAAGGCCCGCGCCGCCGGGATCCACCTCATGGTCGCCACCCAGCGCCCCTCGGTCGACGTGGTCACCGGCCTCATCAAGGCGAACTTCCCGTCGCGCATCTCGTTCGCGCTGCGGTCGCGCGTGGACTCGATGACCATCCTCGACACGCCCGGCGCCGAGAAGCTGTTGGGCCAGGGCGACATGCTGATCCTGCCGCCGACGAGCGCCCACATCCAGCGCGTCCACGGCGCCCTCGTCACCGAGCGGGAGATCAAGAAGGTCGTCGACCACCTCAAGGCGCAGGGGAGCCCCGTATACGACGAGTCGATCCTGCGGGCACCGGACGAGGACTCGGAGGGCGGCGCCCCCGAGGACGATCTCTCCGACGAGCTCTACGATCAGGCGATCGCGATCGTCTCCGAGATGAAGAGCGTCTCGATCTCGATGCTGCAGCGGAAGATGCGCATCGGCTACAACCGCTCCGCGCGGATGATCGAGCGGATGGAGCGGGACGGGGTCGTCGGCCCCGCGGATGGCGCGAGGCCCCGCGAGGTGCTGATCCGCGCCATCGGCGAGATGCCGGGCGCCTGAGCCTTCCCCCGGTGGGGCCTCATCGGTCGGCTGGCCGATGGGGAAGCGCCGCGCGGCCCCATAGCGTGGGTCCGTGCCCTCGACCCGCCATCGCTCCCAGTCCGGCCAGGCCGCCATCGAGACGGCGATCGTCCTGCCCCTCTTCCTGGCGGCGCTCCTGGGCCTCGTCCAGCTCGCGGTCCTGCAGCAGGCCCGGCTCCTCACCGAGTACGCCGCCTACCAGGCGGCCCGCGCCGGGATCGTGTGGAGCGGCGATCCGCGCAAGATGCAGGACGCGGCCATCTTCGCGCTCGCGCCAACCGCCTGCCCCACCCGCATCGCCGGCGCCTCGGCGCTGTGCGGCGCCGGTGGCGGCGACCGATGGTCCCACCAGGCCGCCGGTGTCGCGGCGCTACGGGCCCTCTCGGCCCTCGACACGGCGACGTTCCCCGGGGTCCACGTCCACGTCCTCAATCCCCACTGGCCCACCCACCGGGAGGCCTTCGACGTCGGCACGGACCGCGAGGAGCTGGACTTCGATCGCAGGGACGACATCGCCCGAGAGGCGAACGTCCTCACCATCCAGGTGCAGCACTGGTTCGAGCTGAAGATCCCGTTCGCCGACTGGGTGATCTGGCACGCCTGGGTGGCGTCCCTCGGTGGGCTCTCCGCGACGGGCTCCATCGCGGACCCCGGCCTGGTCCGCCGCGGCGAGGCCGGGCGCTCCATCCTCGAATCCGCGAGCGAGCTCCCCTTCGCGGCTCGCGCGGCGCTGCTCTCCGACGCCTTTCGCGACCACGAGCTCAACCGCGGCGACGGGTACCGCCCGATCCGCGACGCCTCCCTGCGGGCGATGCTCGCCGCTGGGCACGCCCCCGTGAACCGCCAGCGCCGCGCCTTCTTCATCCCCATCGTCGCGCACCACTCGATGCGCATGCAGTCCAACTTCGAATCGCGGTTCATCCGCGATTGCTCGTGCTCCGAGGGCTTGCGCTGCACCTCGGAGTGCAAGGCCTGGTGAACATGCTCGCGCGCGTCCGAACCTTGTCGAAGCAGGAGGACGGCCAGGCGCTGGTGCTGGCCGCCCTCCTCCTCTTCGCGGTGGCCCTCGTCGTCCTCGGCACCGCCAACCTGGGCAACGCCATCCGCGCGCGCATCGAGCTCCAGAACGCCGCGGACGCCGCTGCCCATACCCTCGCCGCCCACGAGGCGCGGGCGTTCAACCACTACGCCTATACGAACCGCGCCCAGATCTCGCAGTACGTCACCATCATGCAGCTGCTGTCGGTGGACGCGATGGTCCTCGGCGTGCTCGGCTCGCTGGGATCGCTCTCAGCCGTCTTGAAGACGCTCGGCGAGATCTGCGCGGGCCCGAAAGAGAAGGTGTGCGCGCTGGTCCCGATCGTGGGCCAGCTCCTCGCCCTCGTCTCCAGGGTCGCGTCTGCGGTCGAGCGGGCCTGCCGCGCCGCCGCCGAGCTCTTCCTCGCCTTCGATCGCTTCGTCGGCACCGTCGCCGTCCCGCTCCTGGTGGGCGCGAACGTCTTCCTGTACGCGACCCAGGCCGCGTTCCGCGCGTCGGTGACCGCCAGGCTGGCCGGTGACGAGGCGCTGCGGGTCGCGAGGGTGACCTCGCCGAGGGCCGAGAGCTGGGGCGGAGCGCTGACGTCGGCAGCCAACGTGGCCCGGTTCCAGAGCGCCCACCTGGAGGAGGCCGGCTTGCTGGGCGGCACGAACGGCTCGCCGCACAAGGGGCTCTCGGACGGCGTCGAGGGGCGCAAGGCCTTCGCCCGCCGCGCGATGGCGGAGCTCGTCCACGCCACCCGCCACGACGAGGACGTGTACGACCGGGCGTTCCCGGGCCGCACCCGGCTCGGCGGCGTGACGGGGGCCGAGTTCTTCGATCTGTTCCGGAGCGTCCTCCCGGGCGCGGGCTTCCGCGGTCACACCAGGTTTCACTCGGAGGAGAACCCGAGACCGGAGCGGACGTCGATGCGCGCCTACTACTCGAAGCTCGAAGGCAATGGACAGTACGTCGCCCGATATCCGGTCGGCAGCTCGATCGGCGCGAACTTCTACATGAGGGCGCCATCCTCCTCCACGATCGCCGAGCGCCTGGGGATCAACTCGCCCGAGATGTCGTCGGTGACGTCGACGGGCGCGGCGCAGGGTGGCGGCTGGGTCTGCACCTGGGACGTGCGCGACCCCTACGACAGCTACGGCGTCCCGGAGCTCCTCGAGATCTTCGTGCCGCGGTTCTCGTGCGAGGTGAACCGCGGCATGCATCCGTGGTGGGGGATCCTCCCCTACATGGCGTTCGACTCCACGCGCGAGGGCTGCACGTCCGGAGCCGGCGAGCACTGCCAGCCCGACGTCTGGGTGGCCCTCCGCCTCCCCGCGTCCGAGTCGAACCTCCGGACCGGCGGCGGCAGCGCTTCGATCGACCTGACGATCGCGACGCCGGGCGGTGCGGCGCACGCCACGAACGCGGTCGCCGGGGAGGACGGCGCCAAGGCCATCTCCCGGGCGCTCGCCTATTACCACCGCCCCGGCAACTGGCAGGAGCATCCCAACTTCTTCAACCCCTATTGGCGCGCCAAGCTCGCCCCGGTGGAGCCGGGCCTGGAGCGGCTCGCCGACGGCGGCCCTGCCGCCGCGCTGCGCTCTCTCCTCCCAGCCAGCCTCACCGGCCAGGCCGTGACCCACTGACATGCGCCTCGCTTGCCTCGACTCGAAGCGTCCCATGGACCCGGCCGGCCAGCGGGGCAGCGCCGTGACCGAGATGGCCCTGGTCGCGCCCCTCTTCGTCGTCCTCCTGCTGTGGGGCGCCTACGTCGCCGACCTCGGGAGGGCCCGGATCAAGCAGCAGGAGGCCACCCGCTTCCTCACCTGGGAGCTCGCCTCCCACGCGTTGTCCGATCCCGAGGCCGCCCACCATGCCGAGCGCTTCCAGGCCGTACGGCAGCGCGTCGTCGCCGACACCGTTCGCCGCTACCGCACCCTCGAGGGCCATGGCCCGGAGGCCAGGTCCCAGGGCCTCGTGACCCGGACGAGCCTCGGAGACCTCGACGTGCAGGCGGTGCGCCTCGACGTCACAGGAGAGGTCGAGACGCCCTCCGGGGCGGCGGGCGCGCTCGACGAGATCTTGAGGCTGTTGGGGCGGGCGCAGCGCCCGGCGCTCGATCGATTTGGGCTCAATCTCGATCGGATCGGCGGGCGGTCGGAGCTGAAGGCCGTCGTGGAGAATCGGCTGCTACCCAAGCGGTTCCTCGACGGCTCGTACTTCTCGTCGGGGTTCTCTCCGGATCGCTTCGCTCGGCTCGAGCTCGCGCCGATGCGAATGCGGCTGGAGCCGGACACGTGGGCGATCGCGAGCGGCGAGGACGTGAACCTCGGCGACAAGAGCTCGGCGTTCTACCGCCAGGTGGATCGGATCGCCCTCCTCGGCCTCGGGAGCGAGCTCTCCCGGAAGGCTGGGCCTGCAGGCGCGGTCCTCGACTGGTTCCCGATCAAGCTGCAGGCACAGGTGGTGAGCCGCTCGTACGGCGAGGGCCTCGCGGATCGCTCGATGGTCTCTGGTTGCTCCGACGACGCCCTGGCGCGCTCGGGCAAGTGGAAGAACGGCCGTGGCACCGCGGCGGACGGCATGTCGAAGGTGAAGTGCTTCGACACGCTGCCGATAGACGCCGACAAGATCGGCCGCGGGTACCGGGGCGATCCCAGCTACCGGATCCTGGAGAGCCGGGCGAACGCGTACATGGGGTCCCGCGGGCCGGGCGCCTTCACGGGAGGAGCGCGATGAGGACGGCTGCCGGGAGGATGTTGCGGGCTTCGCGCAGGCTGGCGTTCGCCATCGGCGTGTCGATCGTCGGTCTCGCGTGGGCGGCGATCGGGCAGGTGCCCTCGAGGGCCGTGGCCGCCTCCGCGGCGGAGGGTCCCGACGAAGGGATCTTCCCTGCGTACCCGGGGGCGCCGGCGGTGTCCGTCGGGGGCGAGCTGCGGGTGGACGGCCGCCGCGTCTCGACCACGACCTTCCGGACCCGCGCCGCACCCGCCGATGTGATCGCCTTCCACCGCCGGCACTTCGAAGCGCTCCCTGTGGACATCGTCGAGAGCGCGCTTCCGGACGGCAGCGCGCTCTTCGTCCTCGACGTCCGCGAGGGGCGGCGCGCCGTTGTGACCGCACGCGCGACGGCTGGTGTCACCGAGGTGATCCGCGGATGGTCCCCGCTCGAGATGGACGATGCCGACGGCGCTGCCCGTCTCCCGGCGCTGCCCGACGACGTCCTGGCGATATCGGTGGTGGACGACGGACCGGCACACACATGGACCGGCCACGCCCGCCGGGACGCGGTCTCGCTCCTAGGGGAGCTGTCATGGCGCTTCACCAAGGCGGGGTGGGAGCCTACCCCCGACGCCGCCCACGACGATCCCGGCGGTGACTTCGGGCGCACCGTGCGCTTCTTCCGCGAGGGGAAGAGCGCTACACTCTCCGTATGGTCGACGCCGGAGGGGGGCGCGCTCGTCGCCATCCGGATCCTCCCTGGAGAACGCTGATCGAATGTCCCCCACCTCCCGCTGGCGCGACGGCCGCGCGGACCAACGCTCCCGGCGCGCGCTCGCGGCCCTCGCCGCCGCGCTGGCGGTCGCGCTCCCCGCTCCGTCCCCGGCGGACCCGCCGGGCCCCGGCGCGGCCGCTCCGTCGCTGGCCCTGCTGCCCTGGAGCTCGTTCACCTCAGGTGAACCAGGCCTCTGGGTCGAGTACGCCACGTTGGTGGGCGGGCATCCGGTGGCTCCTTACCTTCGGGTGCTCCTCCTCGGCGAGGGTATCGCCGGCGGCGAGACCGGGACGTGGATCGAGGTCTGGATCTCCCAGCGGCCCGGGAGCGCCAGCCAGGCCTTTCGGCTGCTGGTGGGCACGGCTCCCGGGAAGGCGGGCGCCATCCTCGCGGCGCGGGTGCGGCTCCTGGGGGGACGGGTGCAGGAGATCGAGCCGGAGGCGTGGGCGGCGGGCGCTGACGGTGAAAACGGGAGCGCCCGAAGCGCACTTCACGTCTTGCCGGACGTCGTCTCCGTCCTCACTCCGGCAGGGAGCTTCCCGTCCCGGATGGCGAGGGCGGGCGACGCGAAGATCTGGATCTCGAGCGCCGTCCCCGGCTTTGGCCTGGTGCGCCTGGAGCTCCCGAGGCGAGCGGGCCTCGAGCTGCACGCGATGGGCACCGGCGGCCGCGGCGTCGTCGACGAGGCGGCTCCCGTTCGCGACCTCGCGCCTGCGGGCGAACGACCCGTTGCCGGAGCGGATGCGCCCGCGGCCGGCGACGGTGCTCCAGCGGCTGGCGAATAGGCCCCGCCTCCGCCGCCCGGGAGGCCGCGTCCGATGGCGGGCTGGGCGGGGGTGGTTTCCCCTGCTACGCTCGGCGGGCGTGCGAGGAAGAGCGAGGCGACACCACCGAACGTGCCCGTCTGGCGCAGCCCTCCTCGCGACGGCGCTCGCTGCCATCGCCTGGGGGTCGCCCGCCCTCGCGGACGAGCCCGCCGATCGTGTCTCGGAGGAGCTTCTGACCGCGGGAGAAGCCTGGGAGGAGCCGGGCTTTCGCGTCCGGCTCGAGGTCGGGACGGAGGACCTGGTTCCGGCAGCGGGGCTCCCGGCAGGCTCGGGCCTGAGCCTCTCCGCGGAGCCGGGCTTCCGGTTGTCCAGGTGGTGGTCGATCTCCGTCGACCTCACCTACACGATCGTCGGTGGCCAGATGGAGGGGCTGCGCTGGAGCGGGACCGCCGATCTCACCTTCCACCCCTGGGCAGGGCTCTTCGTGTCGGCAGGAGGCGGCTATGGCGGCCTGATGGTCGATTCGTTCCTCGGCTTCTTCTCGGCTCCGTGCACCGGAACGGGCCCTGCCGTCGGAGCCAAGGCCGGGTGGCTCTTCCCGGTGGGCAGCCTCTTCGCCACGGGCCCCGTCGTCGGGACGCAGATGCAGTGGGTGCATTGCGCCAAGGGAGACTCCCAGGGTTTCGAGACCGAGTTCGAGGAGCCGATCGGCCCGTTGTCGACGGGCACCTGGCGTCACAGAAGCGTCCACATCGGTTGGTCGCTCGCGTGGCGATGAACGGGCCTCGCGCCTTCGCCTTCGTCGCTCGGTCCGGGGCGATCGCGCGGATGGACGCCGCGGTGGCGGTCTTCCTCGCCGCCGTGCTCCTCGCCGCCCCGCTTGCTACGGCCGCACGGACGCCCCCCGATGCCATGGCGGACGACCGCCCCGCGCAGATCGAAGGGCTCCCATCGCCTGGCGAGATGGGCGACGGCCCCGGGGCGATCGAAGCGCCACGGGCGACGAGCGGGGCCGAAGACGAGGCGGGCGACGACGGGGCCGCGATGGCGCTCGACCTCGTGCCGCCGGTGCCCGCCGGCCCGATCCACGTGCCCATGCCGGAGGACGCGCCGGCGATCGACGACAGCGTCGTCGTGCAGGTGCTGCTGCACGTGGACGAAGGCGGCCGGGTGATGGCGGTGGACCTCCTCGAGGGCGCCGGGCCGCCATGGGACGCCGCGGTGCTGGAGGCGGCGGCGAAGTTCGTCTTCGAGCCGGCCCGCCTGGGCGGAGTGCCGGTGGCGGTCGAGATCCCCTTCATCCAGCGCTTCGAACCGCCGCCGCGTCCGGCGGCGGAGGAGGAGGTGCTCCCCGCGCGGCTCTACGGCGTGGTGGTGGAGAAGGGCACGCGCAAGGCGGTGGCGCACGCGGCGGTGATCGTCGAGGTCGCGGGCCGCGTCCTGCGGGCGGAGACCGGCGCCGACGGCTCGTTCTCACTCCGGACGGCGGCGGGCCGCGCGCGGATCGAGGTGTCGGCGTCGGGGTACGCGCGGTTCGTCGTCCACGAGGTGCTGGAGGAGGGGCACGAGGTCGGGGTGCGCTACCTGGTGGAGCGCCGCAGCTACGACCCGTACGAGCTGATCGTGATCGGGCGGATGGAGCGGGAAGAGGTCTCGCGGACCACGTTGCGGGATCGGGAGATCGCGAGGGTGCCCGGGACCTTCGGGGATCCGTTCCGCGTGGTGGGCGCCCTGCCCGGCGTGGGGCAGGTGTTCTCGCTGCTGAGCTACCCGATCGTGCGCGGCGCGAACCCTGGGTCCACCGGAATCCTCCTGGACGGGATCCGGATCCCGCAGCTCTACCACTACCTGGCTGGGCCCGCTGTGATCCACCCCTCGTTCATCGACCGGGTGGACTTCTACCCGGGCACGTTCCCGGTGGACTACGGCGGCTACACCGGCGGCATCATCGACGGCGTCACCCGCAGGCCGAGGCCGGACGAGGAGACGATCGATCTCGGGATCGACCTCACCAACGCGTCGCTGCTGCTGCGGGAGCCCGTCTTCGGCGGCTCCACGACCGTCACCGCCGCCGGACGCTACGGGTATCCGGGCATGTTGCTCTCCGCGTTCAGCGAGGACGCATTCGCCTCCTACTGGGACTATCAGCTCCGCGTCGACACCGGTTCCGCGAGCGATCGCTGGACGGTGTTCGCCTTCGGCTCCTACGACGAGGTGGGCGAGCGCGTCCAAGGCGTGGAGAAGACCAGCCTGCGCTCGCAATTCCACAGGCTCGATCTGCGATACCGGGCAGGCGGCGAGCGCACGTATGGGAGCTACGCCATCGCCTTCGGCTTCGACCAGCTCTTCACCGCCGAGGACATGGGATCGCTGGACACGATGGGCGTGGAGCCTCGGGCGCGGTGGCAGGTGGGCCTCTCCGACTCCACCGCGCTGCGCCTGGGCGTCGACGCCGCGTTCCGGACCACGGAGTCCCGGACGAACCCCGACGCGCCGGAGGCCCGGACGGACCTGCCGGAGTCCCGGATGGCGATGGCGGGCGGCTTCGTCGAGTTGCCGTGGTGGCTCACGAAGGATCTCGTCGTCACGCCGGGCACCCGCTTCGACGTCTACGACACCCTCTCCGCGTCGAAGGGCTCCGTGGATCCCAGGTTCTCGTGGCGGTACCGCGCGTACGATGCGCCGGAGGCGGCGCAGCTCTGGCTGAAGGGCGGCGTCGGTCTCTACCACCAGCCGCCGCGGTTCTTCGTGCCCATCCCGGGCCTCGACGAGCTGGCCCTGGACCTGGGCCTGCCGGCGAGCACGCAGACGTCGCTCGGCGCGGAGCTGGAGCTCGCCGCCGGCTACCACTTCGATCTCCAGGGCTACTACAACCACATGGATCCGGTGCTGCTGGAGCCGGATCTCGCCGAGAACCGCCGCCCCGATCCAGCACAGCCCGGCGTGCCGCCCACCGAGGAGGAGGAGCGGAGCGATCTCGACTTGATGGCGCGGCGGCAGGGCCGCTCGTACGGCCTCGAGCTCCTGGTGCGCAAGAGGGACGGCGGCGCGCTCTTCGGCTGGATCGCCTACACCCTCTCCCGCAGCGAACGCTCCTTTGCAGGCAGGGGGTGGGAGACCTTCGACTTCGACAGGACCCACATGCTCCACGTGGTGGCGGGCGTGAGGCTCCCCCGCAACTGGGAGATAGGCGGGAGGTTCCAGGTGCAGAGCGGACGCCCCTGGCGCGACGAGGAGACCGGCCTCATCACGAAGCGCCTCGATCCCTTCACCAGGCTCGACATCCGCATCGACAAGCGCGCCGTCTGGAACGAGTGGATGCTCGACTTCTACATCGACGTGATCAACGTCATGATCGCGCCGGAGGCAGTCGACGACTCGTCGAACGCGCTGCGCTACGTGCTCCCGACCTTGGGGTTCCGCGCGGTGCTGTGATGCGCGCCGGCGCATCGACACGGCCGCGCCGGGCCCCGAGGGGGGGACGACGCTCTCGCCGCTTCTCGCCAACGAGGGGGGGCTCGCGGCGACGCCGAGGCGATCATCCGTGGTGGACGACCTTGGGCAGCCGCACCACGAAGGTGGCGCCGCCGAGGGCGCTCTCGCCGAGCTCGATGGACCCGCCGTGCCGCTCAGCCAGCGTGCGGCAGAGCGCGAGCCCCAGCCCCACCCCGCCGGGCTTCGATGAGACCAGGGGATCGAAGATTCGATCGCGCAGGTCGGGATCGATCCCGGGGCCGTCGTCGCTCACCGTGACCGCGAGGGCCTGCGGCTCGACGCGGGTGTCGATCCGAACCACGCCGCCGGGACCAGCCGCATCGGCCGCGTTGGTGAGGAGGTTCACCAGGATCTGGCGGAGCTGGTGCGGATCGATGCGCACCTGCGGCCCGTCCGGGGGCGCGTGCACCTCGAGGTTCATGCCCTGCGGCAGGGAGACCGCCTCGCGCGCCGACTCGATCACCGGCGCCACCTCGGTGGCGATGTCGCCCGGCGGCCTGCCGCGGACGATCTCGAGGAGGCCGTCGATGATCCGCGTGGAGATCCGCACCTGCCCCGCGATCCTTTCCAGGTGGGCGGCGGCTCGGGGATCGTGCTCCACGTGCTTGCGCAGCAGGAAGACCGAGGAGTCGATGACGCCCAGCGGGTTGCGCAGCTCGTGGGCGATCGACGCGGAGATCGGCCCGAGCGGCGCCATCCGGGCTTCGCGTTCCTGCCGCTCCGCGAAGGCCTCCTCCCAGCCCCTGAAGACGAGGGCCTGCTCGAGATCCACCAGGCGCTCCACGGCGCGCAGCTCGTGGCGGGAGAGCTCGTCGCCCGTGGGCGAGACCGCCTCGACCAGGGCCCGGCGGACCGCGCCGCCAGCGAGGACGATGGGGAGAACGCCAGCTCCCAGCGCGGCGAAGCGCCGGGCGAGCTCCCGCCGGTCGGCAGCGCGCGCCTCGTCCCACCTGGGCGACGCCATCTTGGTCCGCCACTGGGCCGCGAGGTTCGCGACATCGTCGCCCTCGCCCGCCGCGGGCTGCGCCGATTCCACGGGCCACAGCCTCTCGTGCAGGCCACGAACGTGGGCCTCGTCGTCGGCTCCGTAGCCGATACGCCGGCGCAGCGTCGCCAGGTCGAAGTCACCGTGCATACCCGCGTGGTTTCCTTGAGGGGTTCGAGGTGCCAGGGAGGGTAGCCGCTGCGGGAGGATCAGGGAACCGCGTCGTCGCGACTGCCCACGAAAGAGCGGTGGAAACAAAAGCCCCCGCCCTGGGGAAAACCCAAGGCGAGGGCGAAGGAGGGGCCCGCTGGTGGCGGGCCGTCACCGAGCGGCTCAGGGGACGAAGAGCGTCGGACCCACGACCGCCACGGGGGGCGGGTCAACCGTGTCCCAGTAGCAGATGCCTTCGGGCCCGTCGCTGGTGTAGACCTCGAACCTGGGCAGGATGCCGTCGACCGGATCCGCCACGAAGACCGCGATCCCACCGGCGCCGCACTCGACGGTCCACCCTCCGGCGCCGTGTGTGGCCGAGATGGTGGTCGTCGTGATGTCGATCATGTCGGCCGCCCCACCGTCGAGCCGGGCGCCGAGTGCGTCGATCTGCACGTATTCACTGGTGCCGGCGCCCATCGGATCTTCGCAGACGAGCAGCAGACCGGTGGCGACCTGGCCCACGGCCGGGACCCCGTCGATCGCATCCTCGATCCGGACCTGGAGGACGTAGTCGGTGCCGCTGTCGACGTCGTACACGCCGGCGTCGGCGACTCGCATCTCCACCAGGAACGTCTGGAACGCCGGGCCGTAGCCGGTGCAGCGGCCCACCGGGTAGCTCGTCGATTCGAGGGTGAACGCGACCCGCTCCGCGGGATCGTCCTGGAGCGCCGCCTCCACGTCGATGACGCCAGCGGCGGCGGGGGTGACGGTGGTCCAGGCGAGGCCGTTGGCGTCGGTGCTGGCGGAGGCATCGCCGAGGGTCGCGACGAGATCACCGCCGGTCACGGCGAAGTTCACCGTCGCGAGCGGCACGGGATTGCCATGGGCGTCCCAGACCATGACCGCAACGGCAGCGCCGTACTCGTTGCCCGGGCTCGCGACCTGTCCGTGGCCGGCGGCCACCGTCATCGAATCGGCGACGTCGGCGGTGGCGGTGGCCAGTGCCGTCTCGATGAGCGTTCCCGCGGTGACGGTGAGCGACTGCGGCCCCGCCTTCCAACCGAGGGTCCATGTGGACTGCGCCTTGCCCGCCGCGTCGGTGGCGATCGATCCCGTACCCACCAGCGCATCCTCGTCGGTGGTGGCGAAGGTCACCGTCACACCCGAGACCGGGTTGTCGTCGTCGTCGGTGACGGTGGCCACGACCGGGGTCGGAAGCATCTGGAGGACGGTGCCCGTGGTGTCATCGTCCCAAGCGAGCACGAGCTTCGCCGCCGCGCCGGCGGTCGCGGTGGCGCCAGCCGTCTTCGTGATCCCGTTGGCGGTGACGGTGAGCGACTGCGGCCCCGCCACCGAGCCGAGGGTCCAGGTGGACTGCGCCTTGCCCGCCGCGTTGGTGGCGATCGAGTCCGTGCCCACCTCCGCGTCCTCGTCCGCGGTGGAGAAGGTCACCGTCACGCCCGAGACCGGGTTGTCGTCGTCGTCGGTGACGGTGACCACGACCGGGGTCGGAAGCGTCTGGCGGACCGTGCCCGTGGCAGCCCCGTCCCAGGTGAGCTCGAGCTTGGTCGCCTCACCGGCGATCGCGGTGGCTCCCGCCGTCTGCGTGATTCCGTTGGCGGTGACGGTGAGCGACTGCGGCCCCGCGACCGAACCGAGGGTCCAGGTGGACTGCGCCTTGCCCGCCGCGTTGGTGGCGATCGATCCCGTACCCACCAGCGCATCCTCGTCGGTGGTGGCGAACGTCACTATCACCCCCAAGATCGGGTTGTCGTCGTCGTCGGTAACGGTGGCCACGACCGCAGTCGGAAGCGTCTGGCGGACCGTGCCCGTGGTGGCCCCGTCCCAGTCGAGCACGAGCTTCGTTGCCGCGCCGGCGGTCGCGGTGGCACCAGCCGTCTTCGTGATCCCGTTGGCAGTGACGGTGAGCGACTGCGGCCCCGCAACCGAGCCGAGGGTCCAGGTGGACTGCGCCTTGCCCGCCGCGTTGGTGGCGATCGAGTCCGTGCCCACCTCCGCGTCTTCGTCCGCGGTGGAGAAGGTCACCGTCACGCCCGAGACCGGGTTGTCATAGTCGTCGGTGACGGTGGCCACGACCGGAGTCGGAAGCGTCTGGCGGACCGTGCCCGTGGTAGCCCCGTCCCAGTCGAGCTCGAGGTTCGCAGCGGCCCCTGCGGTCGCAGTGAGGTTGAAGACGACGCTCCTGGAGCCGAGGGTCGCGGTGACGGTCTTGGCACCGGCAAGGGTGCCGAGGGTGTAGGACGTCGACGCGATGCCGGAGGCGTCCGTCACGGCGTTCGCCGGGGAGAAGCTGCCGTCCGCCGCGGTGAAGGAGACGGTCTGGTTCGGCATCGGCGCGCCGCCTGCCGCGGTCACGAGCACCTTGAGCTCGAGGGGGAGCTCGGTGGTCACCTCTCCGGACTGGTTGTCGCCGTTGGGCGCGGGGGCCTTGGCCAAGGCGCCGACGTCGATGCCTTCGGCATTGAAGATCAGCGCCGGCAGGGCCCCTGCCGTGGCGCGCAGAACGTGGGCGAATCCGGGGGCGGAGCCGAGAGTCCAGGTGGTCGAGGCCTTCCCGTCCGCTCCCGTGACGACGGAGGCAGGGTCTGCCGTTCCGCCACCTGTCGTGACGGTGAAGTCGACGACCACTCCGCTCACCGGGTTGTCGCTGGCATCCTTCGCCTCGACCACGATCGGGGCGGCGAGCGGGTTGTTGATCGGACCAGACTGGCTGTTGCCGCTCACCATCGAGAACTTGGTGGCGGTGGAGGCGGCGGCCGAGGCCTTGAACTGCACGGGCGTGGCGGTGCCGCCGGTCGCCGTGACGGTGTAGAGATCCGTTCCTGCAACCGTGCCGAGGGTGAGGCGTGTCGCGGCATGGCCGCTCGCGTCAGTGGCGACGCCGCCAGCGGGGCTGATCGAGGCGCCGTTGCCTCCGGTGACGCTGAAGGTCACCGCGTTGTTGCGGCTCACCACGAGGTTGCCCTTGGCGTCCTTGGCCTCGACCACGAAGTCGTTGGCGAGGGCCTGCCCAACGGTGCCGGAGGTCGGCGGCGTCCCGACCACCGTCAGCGACGCGACCGGTCCTGGATTGCCGGTGGCATTGAAGGTCACCGGCGGGAGGCTGCCGTGGGTTGCGGTGGCGGTGTTGGCGCCGACGAGATCGCCGAGGGTCAGCGTCGCGGTCGCCTCGCCGGCGGCGTTCGAATTGACCGAGGTCGAGGTATTGGTGCCGAACTTGCCGCCGCCGCCCGTGACCTCGAAGGTCACCGGCTTGCCGGAGATGGGGTTGCCGAACGAGTCCTTGAGCGTGACCCGGAACGGCTGAGCGAGCGCCGTCGCGACCGGACCGTTCTGGGTGTTGCCGTGGTTGGTGGCGGGCATCTCCAGCGTCGCGGGATCTCCGGGGGCGGCGGTCGCAGTGAAGTTGACGACCTTGGACTGGGTAATCGTACATGCGCCGCAGGTGGCTTTCGCTACGTTCTTGTTCGTGCCGGCGGCGTTGCCCAGCTTGTAGGTCGCCACCACCAAGCCAGTGAGGGCGTCGGAGTTGCCGGTGGCGCCGGTCAGGACCTGTCCGCCGTCGAGGGCCTCGAAGGTCACTGCCTGGCCGCCGACCGGGTTGTCGTACTGGTCGGTCACCTTGGCCTCGAGCGGATTCGCGAGCGGGGTGTCGACGGTACCGGTCTGCCCGGAGCCGCCCGACACCACCACCTTCGCCGCGGGCCCCACCGTGCCGTTGATGGTGATCGGCACCGGCTGGTTGGCGATGGTGCCGCAGAGGGTGGCGTTGGAGCACACGGCCGTGAAGACGTTCGGGCCGGGCTTCTGGTTGAGGCGCTGCTTGAGCGGCAGCGCGACGCCCGGCGGCGGGTTCGTGCCCGACGACGCCGTCGTCGCGGTCGCCGAGAGGTCCGCCCCCGTCGTGGGGCCGGAGGGGCCGGGCTCGCTCGTGATCGAGAAAGCGATGGCGAGGCCGGGCACGGGGTTGCGGAACCGGTCCTTGACGATCACGCCCACGCGGGCATTGCCGGCGAGCGACGTGAAGACGGTCGCCTCGGTGGTCAGGGGGACCGACGCGTCGTCGTCCGGCCAGACGGCGATCGAGTCGGGGGAGCCGGCCGTCGCGTTGAAGACGTACTCGAGCGCCACGCTCTCGTGGGTGACGGCGACGCGATCGGTCCCCGTGCCCGCCTTGGTCCCGAGCACGAAGGTGGTCTCCGCCGTGCCGTCCGCCTGGGTGACGACCTCCTTCACGGAGGCCAGCGGATCGCCGAGCACGAACGAGCCGTCGCCAAAGATCCTCTCGAACTTCACGGTCTTGCCCACGACCGGGTTCGAGTTGATGTCGAGGATCCGGACCTTGAGGGGAGTGAGGAGCTGCTTCGCCACTTCGCGGCTGGCCTGGGAATCGCCCGTGACCTTCGTCGAGCGGCCCTGAACCGCTGCACCCGCCTCGTAGGTGACGTCCGTCGTGAAAAGGATTCCCGCAACCGAGACGGTCACCGCCTTCGCCTCGGCCTTGGTCGAGGTGAGGGTGAACGAGACCAGGCCGTTCTCGTCCGTGTCGCCGCTCGCGCCGGGGGCGAGCCAGACGTTGGAGCTGCCCGTCGCGCTCGCCACCGCCCGCTGCCCGACGATCGGGTTGCCGGCGGAGTCGCGGACGACGACCTCGAATGTGATGGAGGCGGTTCCGTCGGCGGTGGCGGTGTCGTCGCTCGCCGTGAGGGTCGACTTCTCCGCGTCGATGTCGCCTGCGGCGAAGTGGACCAGGCCTTCCATGGAGAACTGGCCCAGCACGTTCGCGGTGACGATCTTGTCCTCGGCCACGTCGGAGGTGAACTCGGCCTCGATCCGGCCCACGGAGTTCGTGAACAGGTTCGCCGACGGGGAGAAGGAGTTGCCGGAGCCGGTGGCGCTGAGCTGGACGGCCTGGTTCGCGACCGCGTTGCCGTAGGCGTCGGCGAGGCGGATCGCGATCTTCACCGGCGACCGGCCGTCGGCCACGCCGACCGAGGGCGCGAGGCTGAAGGAGGACGACGAGATCGCCGGGACCGACGACCTCACCTCGAAGGGAGTGCTCTCGGCGCTCTGGAAGGACGCGTCCGGCGTGAACGCCACCAGGCTGTAGCCGGAGGCGTTCTTCTGGATGCGAACGTCGTCGAAGGACGCGATGCCCTCGGCGGCCGTGGCGGTGAGGGTGCCCTCGAGCTGGGCCCGGGTCGGGTTCGAGAAGAGGCGGACCATCACCACGGCGCTGGCGCCTGGCCCCTGGTTCACTACGTTGCCGGCGGAGTCGCGGACCGCGACCTTCAGCGGAATGGGCTGCCCCGCGGCCACGACGGAGAGGGGCTGCTCTTCGAAGGTGAGGCGGGCCGGCGCGCCGGGCGTCACGCTGAACAGGTTGCTGGTGGCGCTGGCGAGGCCCGAGGCGGTGGCGACCAACCGCTTGTCCCCCGGCGACTTGAGCCTGAACGACGAGAACGTCGCCACGCCGTCGACGGCAGCGACCGTCTCGCTCTCGTCGCTCTTGTCGACCCCGAGGGTGACCTCGTCGGTGCCGCTGGTCCGGTTCCCGTTGGCGTCGAGGATCTCGACCTTTACCGCCGGCTGGAGGGGCACGCCGACCTGGCTCGGCCCCGGCGAGACCACGAAAGCCAGCGCGCTGCCCATCCCTGGGTCGAAGTCGATGGTGAGCGCCTGCCCCGTGGCGTTCAGCCGGATGCCGTCGACCTTGACGGTCACCACGCGCCTACCGGCCGTCGTCGCGGTGAGGCGCGCGATCGCTTCACCGTTCGCGTCGGTCGCCGGCGCATCGAGGATGATCACGTCCGAAGCGACGGACGAAGTGACCTCGACGGCGCGGTTCTTGGTGACCGCACCAGTGGAGTCCCGGGCCGTGATGGTGATCTTGACCGTGTCGACGCCGTCGGCGACGACGCCTTCGAGGCGATCGGCGTCGACGACCGACCGCCGCGGATCGACATCGCCGTCCGGAACATTGTCGGTCGACTTGCTCGAATCCGAGCAACCCGCCAGCACCGCAAACGACAACCCGAACAACAGGACCGCGCGCTTCATGTGAACCTCTCGTCCCTGCCCCTCGGCGCACGACGCCGCCGAAGCGATCGAGGAATGCCTGATTCGAGTCACCAGCAGACCAGAGGTGGTCCTCGGGACGCAAGGTCGGGAAACCCCTTTCGAAGAGGATCGGCCTGCCGGAAACTCGATGGTCGTTGGAGCCTAGCACCATTTCCGGCAGGCGTCATCGCCCGCCCGCCCGCATGGCCGGGCGCACCGGCGGGACCGGTGGATTCCGGGCATTTACGGGGACTTCGGGGGCGAGGCGCGCTCGCTTCAGCGAGGGCGGTCGACCAGCCCCGCGGGCCCGACCGCCGCCTCGACCGAGAGGCGCACCCTGCCGCCGAAGGGTTCGGACCGCACCGGGCACTCCAGGTGATCGCATCCGGAGCAGACCCCGGGATGGCATGGGTCGAGGTGGAGGGCCAGCTCACCCTGGAACCCCGCCGCGGCGGAGACGCGCCGCTCCAGCTCGACCATGGCCTCGTGGGCCCTATCCGCCGTCCAGTGCGCCGGCACGAAGACGTGGGCATCCGCGTGGACCAGATCGCCCGAGCGGATCGCGCGGAGCCGGTGCAGGTGGGTGAGCCCCTCCACCGGCGAGTCGTTGAAGGCGTCGACCAGCCTGGCGAGGAGAGCCGGGTCTTCGCGGTCGAGGAGGCCGTGGGCCGCCTCGCCCACCAGGCGGATCCCCGTGCGCGCCAGGAGCGCGCCGACCGCGAGCGCCGCCAGCGGATCGAGCCACGCCAGCCCGGTCAGCTTCGCGAGCGCCAGGCCCACGAGCACGCCCAGGGTCGTCCAGACGTCGGAGAGGACGTGCTGCCCGTCGGCGATGAGGGTCGGTGACTCCGTGAGGCGGCCCACTCGCAGGACCCAGGAGCCGAGGGCCAGGTTGACGATCCCCGCCACGACCAGCGCCGCGAGGCCGAGATCGACCTCCCGCAGCTCCACCCCCGTCCAGAGGCTCTTTCCCGCAGTAAAGAAGATCATCACGGCCGCGAAGGAGATCAGGCCTCCTTCGAACGCAGCCGCGAGGTGCTCCATCTTCCCGTGGCCATAGGGATGATCGCGGTCGGCCGGCATCGCCGCGAAGCGGATGGCGAAGATCGCGAAGCCGGCTGCGACGATGTTGACGATCGACTCGAGCGCATCCGAGAGAGCGGCCGTCGAACCGGACACCTGCCAAGCGAGGAGCTTGATGGCGAAGACGGTCGTCCCTCCCAGGAGGGAGACGTAGCCCGCGCGGCGGCGCAGGCGCTCCACCTCCGGGGTGGCCCCCGGGGCCGGGGCTGGCAGGACGGCGTCCATCGCGCGATTCTAAGGGGAATGGACGACGACCGCACCCCGGGATGCAGCGGAGCGGGCGAGCGCAGGGCAAAACCTTCCATCCCGCTCCAAAACCTTGGTAGCCTCCGGTCCCTCCATCGCACAGTCGGAGCTTCGCCCTGATCCGGACCCGCACCACCCTCCTGGCCGCCTTCCTCCTCGCCTCCTGCGACGGGGGCACGGTGGCGCCGTCCCCGGGCGATCCGTGCACCACGCATCTCCGGCCGGGCGCAAACGATCAGGTGGCGATCCAGTCGGCGCTCCTCGAGGCGGCCGTAGGCCACGTGATCTGCCTGGACGAGGGGACCTACCGCCTCTCCGACGGACTCTCCCTGGGCGTCCCCGGTGTGGCGGTGCGCGCCCCCTTCGGCAGGGCCGTTCTCGACTTCTCGGCCCAGGCGTCCGACGCCCCCGGCCTCCAGCTCCTCGGAGACGACGTCGAGCTGCAGGGGGTCGAGATCCGCAACACCGCGGGCGACGGGATCCGGATCGTCGGCGGAGACGGCGTTCACCTTCGGGGCGTGCGCGTGGGTTGGGGACCCGAGGCTCCCCCGGTGCCGGGTGCCCGGGGCATCGCCGTGGAGCAGGCGACCAACGTCACGATGGAGGCGATCCGCGTGCGGGGCGCCGCGGGTGCGGGCGTTTCCCTCGACGGCTCCGCCGGCGTCTCGATCGACGGGATCTCGATCGCGCGTGGCCCGGAGGGGATCTCCTACGGCGACAGCGTCGACGTCGCGGTCCGCAACGAACGCATCCTGTTGCCTTGACGCTCACAGGGTCTCCAGAAAACGTCGTGAGCAGCCATGGATGCGAGGCGGCGCGAGCACCGAAGCGGAGCGTACGCTCCGGTACGTGAGCATCGGAGCGGAGCGCCAACGAAGCAGGCCGCGAGCCTCCGGCGAGCAATCGCCTAGGCGGCGCCACGCGCGCAAAGCGCGGGTGTTGAAATCCCCCGCTAGAAGCGGGGGATTCTCGCCCGCGCAGCAGATTTCTGGAGACCCTGTCAGCGGGGCTTGCCGGTGCGACCGGGGTTCCCTCGCGCCGTCACCCATCCCTTCGGCGCCAGGTCGTAGCCCTTCAAGGTGAAGACCTTGATCGCGTGGTTCCCGCAGGTGTCGAGGACCGCCCAGCGCCCGCCTTGCAGCGACGTCGCGCCGCCGTAGCGGCCCTTCGGGAGGAGGCACTCGAACCCCAGCTCCCCGCTCGGCTCGATGTCCAGCAGGCGGTATGTCCGCTGGCACGTGGCGCCGCCCTCGATCGCCTCGGCGAAGAGGATCCCGCCGGTGGTGGTGAGGACCGGCTCGGTGCGCTGCGTGGCATCGCCGGTCGCCACGTCGAACGATCCGCCGAGCCTGCCCTCGATCGGATCGAAGCCGAACAACTTCGGCGTCCAGATGGGACAGGGCTCGCCGCCGCACTCCCCCATCGGATAGCCGAAGACCCAGCCGTGCCTGCCGCCGAGGAGCGGCGAATCGGGGAAGAGCGGGATCATCAGCTCGAGCGCGGCCTGCAACCCGCCGTCGTCTCCCAGGCGCAGCTCGCTCGAGCCCTGGAGGAGCACGTCTCCCGAGATCGCGAGCGGCGGGCGATACGGCGTGCTGACGCTCCAGCGATCGCCGCCCGCGGGGCCGAGCGAGACGAGGAGGGCCGGATCGGACGGCGCGGCGCCGGCCTCCTGTGTGGAGAGGAAGAGGCGGCCGGCGCCGTCTCCGACGAGTCCCGCGAATGATCCGCCGAACGATCGGATCCAGCGCAGCTCTCCGGTGGAGAGATCCACCGCCACAGCCCAGCCGCCGACGAGCCGGAGCGTGGGTTTGCGCACCCAGCCCTCCGCGGTGACGGTGGCGAGGGAGCCGTGGACGACGAGCTGTCCCAGCTCGACCCACCCGCCCTCCGATCCCTCGAGGACGGCCGGCCCCACGTCGCGGCTCCAAAGGAGGGAGCCGCGGCGGATGTCGTAGGCCTCGACCCGACCCGGGCGCAGGGTCGACACCAGCCGCTCCCCTGCGACCGCGATCGCACCCACCGCCACCGTGCCGTCGGACATCGGCTCCCGGAAGAGCTCGAACCCCTCCGGCGTCGCCTTCACCAGGGAGCAGCGCAGCGTGTCGCACTCGGCCCAGTAGAGGTTGCCCTCGGGATCGGTGGTGCCTGCGAAGAGGATCCGGTTGGAACCGATCGCCGAATTGGTCCACGTCTGCAGGAGCGTCTTCTTCGGCGGCTGCACGCACTCGCCCCGGCGGCAGACGCCCCGCTCCTGGCACGGCGACTCGTCGCCGCACGGTCCACCGTCAGGCGTCTCGGAGAGGGTGCACTTGCCCTGCAGGCAGATGAACGCGCTGCTGCAGTCGGAGGGCCCGCAGGCCGTGCCATCGGCCGCTGCCTCGAAGCCACAGCCGGTCGCGGGATCGCAGACGGGCGCGCGGCACGGGTCGTCGGAGCCGGGGCAGGTGGCGGTGAGGTCGTGGTAGATGCAGCCGTCGGTGGCGTCGCACTCGACGGCGGTGCACTCGTCGCCAGGGTCGCAGGCGCGGGCGGTCCCCACGCAGACACCTGCCCTGCACTCTCCCTCGTCGAGGCAGGCGTCGCCGCAGCGGGTGCCGTCCGGCAGCGGGTTCGGAACGCACCTGCCCTCGGCCGGAACGAACGAGTACCGGCGGCACTCGTCGCCCGGATCGCATGCAGGGATCTGCAGCGCGTTCCCCTCGAGGGATACGGTGACGGCGTCCTCCCCCGATCCGACGATCAGCGCGGCGACGTGGCGCCCCTCCGCGGCCGGTGCGAACTCCACGACGAGCGAGGCGTCTCCCGCTCCCGGCAGCGAGACGAACGCGGGGACATGGAACGGCGACGCCGCGCTCGCCTGGACCTGGAGCGGCGCCCGGCCCAGGTTCCGGATCGGGACCTCGACCTTCGAGGGATGGCCGACCCACGTGTCGGGGAAAGAGACCGACTCCACCCCGACCTCGAAGCCGCCCTTCGCTTCGGTGATGGGGGGTGAGCCGCAGGCCGACGTGGCGAGGAGGAGGAGCGCGGCGAGCGGAGCGGTGGAGCGAGCCTTCACTGCGGCCGCCCGTTCCCCGAGAGGCTGCCCCGGACGTTGACCCATCCGCTCCCCGCGATGTCCGCCTTGGGGAGCTCGAACCGGTGCACGGTGTCGTACCCGCCCGGGCCCTGCCGCGACACTACCGTCCACGCGCCCGAGCGCAGGAAGGTCGGGCCACCGTAGATCGAGGGACCGGGGAGGACGCACGCGCGCGCCTCGCTCCCGTCCGGCGCCGCCTCGCGGACCACCGTCTCCGGCTTGTCCGCGCCGCCGGTGGGCTGATCCTCCTCCGAGTAGGTGACCGAGAAGAGGGCCCCGTTGCGGGAGGTGAGCACCGGCCTCGTCCAATCGAGGGGCTCGCCGACGTGAGCGAGCCTGGCGTCCTGGATCACCGTGCCCGTCGCCGGCTGGAAGCCGACCAGCCTGGCGCCGTTCGTGTCGACACCGAGCACGAACCCATCGGTGGCGGACGCGACGATCGAGGGCGTCGACTCCGCGGGGAACGAGGGCAGGTCGTAGGACACGAAGCCGCTCTCTCCGCGCACGGCCCGCGGCCGGCTCTCGAGGACCAGCTCGCCGGCCGAGGCGAGAGGCACCGCGCCCGCCTGCGCTTCGATGGACCAGCGCTCCGTCCCGTCGGGCGAGATGGAGAGGCGCACGGGATCGCCGGAGCGCGGGAAGATCGTGGCGAAGACGTTGCCGTCTCGATCGACTACCAGCGTCGAGGCCCGCTCCACCTCGGAGAAGGCGTGGGCATGACGGACCTCGCCCGTCCCGGCGTCCACCGACACGAGCACGCCCGGACGCCCCAAGGGAGGGGGGATCATCACGCTGGCGCCGGAGGCGATGCTGCCCCGGGCGGTGCCCGCGAACCAGATCCAGAGCCCGCCAGAGCCGTCACCCGCCAGCGATCCGGGGGACCAGATGCAGGGGCAGCCGACGCCGGGCAGCGAACCTGCGGCAACATCGAGGTCCTCCTGCAGATCCCGGACGAGCCCGATCTCGCCATCGGACGTCGAGCTCGCCGACAGGGTCGATCCGGCGATCGCGTACGCGGTGCCCTCTTCGATGGCGATCTGCTCCGGATGCGCCACCCGCCCGCCAGGGATCGCCCGGCGGAAGCGCACGTGGCCCCTGGGCTCCACCGACACCAGGTCGCAAGAAGCGCCGCACTCCGCCCAGTAGAGGTTCCCCGAGGCGTCGCCGATCCCGGGGAACACCAGCTCGATGCCTCGCCCCATCGTGCGGGACCAGGACTGCTCGAGCACGTTCCCTTCCGGCCGGTGGCACTCCTTGTTCACGCAGGCGCCCTTGCCGCAGGCGGCGGTGCATGGCGTCCCCTCCGGCACGTCGACCACGGTGCAGGTGCCCACCCAGCAGATCGAGGCGGAGACGCAGTTGCCTGGGCCGCACGGCGTGCCATCCGGCGCATCGGAGATGCCGCAGCCGAAGGTCGGGTCGCAGAAGGCGGCCTTGCACGGGTCATCGGGTTGCGCGCAATCGGCGCTCTCGTCGATCGCGAGGCAGCCGCGCTTGGAATCGCAGACGTCCTTCGTGCACACGTCGCCGTCGTCGCACACACGGGGCGCGCCGCGGCAGACGCCCTTGTCGCAGATCTGATCGACCAGGCACTCGTCGCCTCCTGCGCAGGAGGAGCCATCCGGCGCGACGGTCTCGGTGCACTCGCCGGTCACTTGGTCGAAGTGCACGATCCGGCAGGCGGTCGACGGCCGGCATGGCACCGGAATCTCGGCGACCCCACGCAGGGTGACGGGCACCGACACATCGCCCAGCTCGAAGAGGAGGATCCCCTCGAACCGTCCGGCGACCTCGGGCGTGAACGTCACCGTGGCGATCCCGTCACGACCTGCTTCGACCTTGCCCGTGGACGTCACGCCGAACGGCTCGGCGGTGGAGACAAGGAACTCCTTTGCGAGCCTGCTGCTGCTGGTGACGAAGACCTGCCGCTCGCTGGAGAAGCCGACGAACGTGCGGGGGAACTCGATCGAATCCGAGGAGACGTGCAGCGTTCCGTCGGCCTCGCGGAGGGACTCACCGCCGCAGGCCACCATGATCGACGCCAGCAGGAGAACGACGAGCCTCATGTGCACCCACCCGGTCCGCCGGCTCCGCCTCCCTCCGGCGCCAGGTGCTTCGGGGAGCGGAATCCGTTAGAGTCACAAATGAGTCTCGCCTCTCTGGGGTCAAAGGCGCAAGCCGGGGAAGATGATGGGCACGCCGCGATCGCGCGTCACGAGCCTGTTTCGATGGACGGTGGCGCCCTCGCTGGCCGCGCTCCTCTTCGCCTGCAGTGAAAAAGAGCCGGGGTGCCGCATCCGTGTCGAGGGGGACGGCACGAGGGTCCTCCTCTGCGACGACGGCTCACGGATGGAGCTGGACGTGCTCCCGCCCCCCGTCAGGGCTTCCGGCACCCTGCGGGGCGAGGCGCGGCTCTTCGGGCGGGCCAGCCACGACGAGATCACCGCCTCCATCCACCAGGCAGGTGGCGGGTATTCGACCTCGACGAGGGTGGGCGTCGACGGCACGTGGGAGCTGGAGCTGCCTGCCGGGATCTACGAGGTCGAGTATTTCGCCGTCGGGTACGAGTCGCAGAGGCTGAAGCAGATCGTGGTGGCGACCGGCGACGCGACCCTGCCGCGGATCGAGCTGCGCGCCGGCGCGCCAATCCATCCGGAGTCACCCACGCGCATCCTGATGGCGCCGGACGAGCGAGGCCTGCTCCTGTTCTTCGGGGAACCCGGCGGGCTCTGGTGGTGGTCCCCGACGCAGGACGCGCGACAGCTCTCCGGCTTCGCCGCGTCGGTGAGCTTCACGCCCAGCGGCGACCGCATCGTCTTCCTCGACAACTTCGACCAGATCCGATCGGCCGGGACGCTCGTCCTCCTGGATCCCGCCGGAGGCAAGCCGATACGAGTCGCCGACGACGTGCAGACCTGGGCGATGTCGCCGGACGAAGGCGTGATCGCAGCCCAACAGACGTCATCGCGGCTGGTGGTGTGGAAGGCGGGCGAAGGCTCGGCGGTCGTCACCGATGGCCTCGATGGATGGAGCTTCGCGCCCTCCGGTCGAACGGTGATCTTTCGCACCCGCGTCCCGGGAGGCGCCTTCCGCGTGATCCACTGGGACGTCCCCGCCGCCGGCGGCTCCGGCCTCGAGGCGCCGTGGCAGGCCTTCGACTATTCGCCGGGAGGAGAGTCTTTCCTCTACGCGAACATGGCGGGCGAGACGGTGCTCTGGGATGGTCTGCGCAACCACCCGATCCTGCTTGGCGCCCGCGGTTCCGGCCGCCCTCTCTTCGGCCCCGACGGCCAGTGGCTCCTCTTCCCCGGTATCGACGGGTGGCGACTCCTCGACCTGTCAGCGCCCGCGCCGATCCCGATCGACGGGACCATCGATCACGCCCTCTTCTCGGAGGACGGCACCGCCCTCTTCCATGGCGTCGACAGCATGGGCGGGGCGTCCTTGTCGCGGCGCGATCTTCGCACCGGGCAGACCGTAGAGCTTGCGCGGGGACGGTCGATCACGGGGCCTTCTTTTGCCGGGCCGGCGACGGACCGCTGGCTGATCTTCTCGATCCGCCCCGAGAGCTTCGGCAAGCAGAGGCTGCTGGGCTGGAACGCCGACGCCGGCCTCGTGACCTTGAGCGAGCGCGTCGACGGTACCTGGACGATCTCGCCGGATGGCCAAGCTGTGGCGTTTCTCGAGGACGAACGGCTGGTAGTGGCCTCGCTCTCGGCGGGGACGAGGAGCGCGTCCGCCGAGCCGGCCAGCGCGACCTTCGCCCCGCAGTGGACGGGATCGTCGGCGGTGCTCTTCCTCTCACGAGAGGGCAACTCACGCTTCACGATCTTCGACCCCGCGCGATCGATCACCGTGTCCCTCGGAGACTGGGTGGATTGGCGATCCTGCTCGGCCGCGCCGGACGGCTCCACCTCCTGTCTCGCGCGGCCCTCGATGCGCCAGGGCGGATCGAAGCTCGTACGATGGGACTCCGGCACCGGCGTCGTCACGGAGATCACGGACGGCGTCCTCGAGTTCACGCAGAGCTTCACAGGCGGGAGGCTCGCCCTGCGCACGCGCGCCCTCCCTTCCACCAGGGACGACCTCCTCTTCCTCTTCGATCCTTCGCTGGGCGAGCCCATCGCGATCGCCGATCTCGTGCGCCAGCCGGTGGTCGCGTCCGACTGGATGGCGTGGATCAGCCTCGATCTCGTTTTTCCCGGCGCCTGGCAGACCGCCTACCCCGCGGAGTTCAGTCCATGATCCGTCTCGTCCTGCCCATCCTCGTGGCGGTGCTCTGTCCACTCCTCTCCGGCTGCGCCAGCGAGGCGGAGCCCTGCGCCATCGGCGACAACGGCGACGGCACCAGCACCCTGCGTTGCGACGGCAAGACGTTCGTGATTCCGGGAGGCGCCTCCGGCTCCGACTGCACGCTGGTGCGGGCGGAGGACGGCTCGGGGATCATCACCTGCGCCGATGGCACGGTGATCCGCATCGGCCCGGACGGCAGGCCGATCTTTCCGGGCAAGGGGACGATCGCCGGCTCGGCGCAGTACCTGGGGCTCGACGATCACGCCGGCATCGTGGTGCGCGCGGTGGGCACGTCCCATTCCACCACCACCGACTCCAAGGGCCAATACCTGCTCACCGACCTTCCGGCGGGCGTGTACTCGCTCTCCTTCGAGGGCCGCGACAGGGCCCCGGAGCGCATCGAGAACGTGCCCGCCCTGGACGGGCTCTACGTGGCAGCGCCGGTGGTGCTGCGCTTGGGGGTGCAGATCTCCGAGCAGAGCCCGTGGCAAGTGATCGAGTCGCCCAGGAAGGACTCCCTCTTCGTCTCGGAGGCCTTCGGCTCGTCGCGGCTCACGATCTGGGACCTCGCGAGCAAGACCAGCACGGTGCTGAGCGCCACGGCGTCGTGGCCTTCGTTCTCCCCCGACGGCCGCCACCTCCTGTTCATCGAGGACCGCTCGATGGACGGAAAGGCGGTCGTCTGGGACGTGGACCAGCGCCGCGCCGAGACGATCTTCGACGGGGCGCGGAAGGCGGAGTTCCTCGCCGACGGGCGCACGGTCCTCGTCTTCGCCGATTCGCTCGTTCTCGTGGACCTGGAGACGAAGGAGACGGTGACCATTCCCGACTCGAGCCAGAAGAGCGAGGCCTCACACGCCCCCGACGGCAAGGCCGTGGCGTGGACGAAGCCCGACGGACAGGTCGCCTTCTGGGACGTCGAGGGGAGGAGCGCGACCGCCGTCTCCGTGTTCTCCCCCGTCGAGATCGAGTTCACGCCCGACGGTCGGGGCGCGGTGATCATGGGACGGGATCCCGGCGGGAGGAACGTGATCTTCCACCAGGACCTTGGAGCGGACGTCGGGACCACCTTGGCGACCTACGAGGGGTGGGCGAATTTCCATTCGCCGATCAAGGATCGATACGTCGTCTTCGACCTGTTCGAAGGTTCGTCGCGAAAATCCCACGTGTGGGTGAGGGGCGAGCGGACGCCGCGCCTCCTCGGGCCCGATCTCCACGTCGTTCCCATGCTCGGCGAGGACGCGCTGCTGCTGAGAACGCTGGGCGTGGGGTTGCTGGACGACTCGTCGGCGATCCTCTCGCTATACGACGTCGCCTCGGGAGCCTCGACGGTCTTGGCACCGGACCTGATCGAATTCCAACCCAGCCCCAGCGGTCGAAGCGTCCTCGTCCTGACGGCCAGCGGCGAGTGGGAGCTCGTAGGACTCCCCGGCAAGGAGCGCACCGCCATTCCCGACCTGATCACTTTTCAATGGAGTCCGGACGGCGTGTGGCTGTGGGTGATGGTGCCGGGCTCGACGAAAGTGATCCGCGCCTCGACCGGTCGCTCCGTGGACATGGGGCGCGTCCAGGCGACGGACTTCACCGGTAGCGGGACCGGGCTCTTCTTCCTGGTGCGCGACGAGGAGGATCCCTCGAAGACCTTCCTGGGCCTCTGGGATCTCGAGCGGGAGAAGGCGGACATGCTCGGCCTCTTCCGGGGAACGGTGTGGTCGAGTCACTCGGGGAAGACCGTGTTCTTGTGGGAGACCCCCAGCCGAGCGCTCTTGCGTGTCGCGCCCAAGACGGGCGCGCGCGAGCTGATCGAGTCGGAGGTGGTGAGAGCCGACCCGTGGATGCGGTTCGACTCCTTCCTGCTCTACGAGTCCGCCGACGGCGGAACCTGGCTCACTTCGGCGTTCGAATAGGAACCTGCGCCAGGGGCGACCTTCCGAGGTGGCTCCCCTCCCATCGCCGCTATGACAATCCTCGGTTGCACCCGGCTTCTTCGGCCGCGGACGACGGGCGCGTCGGCGCCTAGGGAGATGCGAGGATGAGGCGTCTATTGTTGGCCGCGGGTGCGGCCAGTTTCATGCTGTGGGCCTCGGGCTGCAGCACAACCGCCGAGTGCGACGACATGTGCAATCGGGCCCAGGAGTGCCTGAACTCCAACTCGACCGCCGTGAACGCTTGCGAGGATCGCTGCGACACCATCGGCAACCAGAGCGACTCCAATGCCGACGCGGTCAACGACTGCCGCTCCTGCCTGGACAACGCCTCCTGCGACGCGGCGTTCCCGAACGGCACCAGCTCCTCCACCGGCACCTGTGCGAGCCGCTGTGCGACGGTCCAGCCCGCTCTCGACCTGCTCCTCGCCGGCACGGGCGGCACCGGCGGAACGGGCGGGACGGGTGGCACCGGCGGCACGGGTGGAACCGGCGGCACGGGCGGTACCGGCGGCACCGGGGGCACCGGAGGGACCGGTGGCACCGGGGGAACGGGCGGCAACGGCGCTCCGTGATCGGCGGCCTTTGGCCGGTAGAACGACGGGCGGATGCGAAGATCGCATCCGCCCGTTCCGTTTCTACCGTCGATCTCAGACGGCGGCGGGCTCCTCCGTGCGGCGCCCGGTCTTGCGGCGCAGCAGCCGCCAGACGAGCGGCGACACGGCGAGGCAGACCTGGGCCCCGAGGCTCACGGCGTCGGGGTAGATCCCGAGGAGGTCGATCGTGAACAGCGGCGCCGGCCGCAGCGGCACCAGGCCGACGATCTGCAGGGCGTGGATCCCCTTGCCCAGGAGCACCACCGCCGTGGCGAAGAGGACGATGGTCGATCCCCGGAAGAGCGCCTTCATCGGCAGCTTGTAGCCGACCCGGTTGACGAGCACGACCATGGCCAGAAGCGCCAGGAGGCCGGCGGCGGAACCCCACGCGACGCCGGCGGGCGAGTCGATCGACAGGCCCTGGAGGAAGAGCACCACCTCGAGGCTCTCGCGCAGCACCGCGGTGAAGGCGATGACGAACAGGCCCCAGGCGCTCCCGCGGCCCAGCGCGCTCTCCATCTTGTCCCGGAGCTCGCGCATGTACTCCGCCACGTGGGCGCGGGCGCTCAGCCAGATCGTGTGGTAGATCAGCATCCCCACAGCGACCAGCGCGGCGATCCCCTCCACCAGCTCCGGGTTGAAGCGCGCCAGCAGCCTGCCGCCCAGGACGAAGCCGATGGCGCCGAGGACGAACGCCGAGGCCCAGCCGGCGTGCACGATCTTGGCGAGGGCGGGCTGCTTCATCCGCTTGAGCACGGCGAGCAGCGCGGCGATCACGATCATCGCCTCGAAGCCTTCGCGCAGGATCACCACGAGCGCGCCCCAGAAGGCGACCGAAGCCGAGGCGGGTACGGTGACCTCCTCCGCCCGATCGAGGAGGGAGATAAGCTCGAGGCCGAGGCGCTGCGCCTGCTTGCCGTCGCCCTCGAGATCGAAGCGGATGGCGAGGAACGCGGCCTCGATCTTCTGCACCAGCGCGCGGTCGTGGGTCTGGATGAGGAGCTCAACCGGCTCGACCGCGCCGAGGTACACGTCCACCAGGCGCTTGCGGGCGCCAGCGGGATCGCCGCTCGACGCCATCCGCAAGGCCTCCTTCACGCCGGTGCGGGCGAGGAGGAGCGAGCTCGCGGGGTCGACCCTGGGCAGCTCCCGGCGCAGGCAGGCGAGCGCGTCGGCGCCGTGGGCGGCCACGAGCGCGTCGTCGGAGGACGCGGCGAGCTCCCGCACCGACAGCCGCGGCGCGCCCCCCGTGCAGAGGGGCTGGCGCAGGGTGTGGACGAAGAACGCGAGCGACCAGCGGTCCGCTTCGTTCAGCGACGGGAATCCGGGCATGGCGGTGCCGGGCACGCCGAAGCCGATGGTGTTGAAGGCCTTGTAGGGCGAGAGGGCGCCCATGATCCCGGCGTCGTGGAAGTTCGCGGGGGGCGGCGACATGGTCGCGGCGAGCGGAATGTCCGCGCTGCCGTCGGCGGCATGGCAGGAGGCGCAGTGCTGGGCGTAGAGGGCGGCGCCGTGCTTCAGATCGGGCGGGTTGCGGGGGCTGCGCACCACGCCGCCCAGGGCGGCGAGCTTCTCGATCAGCTCCCCGCAGGCCTTGCTGACGCCGTCGGGATCCTCGCCCCTCTCGATGGTCTCCTTCAGCGCCTCGAGCTTCGGGAGGGTCGAGGCCGCCGGCTCCCCCAGCTCTCGGACGCCCGAGACGACGTCGGCGATGAAGGCGCGCTGCTCCTCCATCTCCGCCTCGGACTGCGACTCGATGGCCGCCGGGTAGTCGGCCTCCAGGTACTGGAGGATGCCGATCACCCGATGCCAGCCGTCCTCGTCGGCGGCGGCCTGGCGCGAAGGGGCGAGGAGGGAGGTGGCGAGGAGGAGGGCGAGGAGCGCGGGGTGGGATCTCACGCCGGCCGATCTAGCACCGCCTCGACGCATTTTCAATTTTGAGAATCAGTTTCGTTTGCAGGGGTTTTCCGGCAGACTGCTTGGGATTCCACAGATCCCGAATTTGACATGGGAGGCCCATGGGAGACGATCCTGGGGAAAACCCTTGGTTCTGCCCACCGCCCGCCCTGGGCAGCCGCCCAGCCCCAGCTCCTTCCCTCCCACCGATCTTCCCCAAAGGGGGGGCCCAGCCCCCGGAGATGTCCATGGCCCACGCATACGTTGCCCCTCCCACGAGCGACCGGACCCCCCGACTGCGAGCGCGGCGAATCTCCGTAGACCTCGAAAACCTGGGGGTCGTTCGAGCGGAGCTCACCCATGCGGAGCGGGGCCGGTTCACTGGAGAGGTCCGCGATCTGAGCCTTCACGGCATCGGCGTGGAGTTGGAAGCGGGAGCAAACCCCGTCCTCTTTGCTGCCGATCGCCTCGAAACCATCGAGCTCCAAAGCAATGGTCAGGTTCTCTTTCGGGGTCGCGGGACAATTCGCCGAATCTCTGACGAAGGCGAGAAGCTGAAGCTCGGGATCGAACTCGACGGCGACGGCATCGACCTAGCGGAAGTTTATCGTCAGGGAACGCGGCAGAGCTTCGCTCAACGCCTTGCGGCGTTCGAGCGTTCGACAACGCCGTATTCGCATTTAAACCCAGATTTCAAGGCATGGGTCGCTGATTTCCGCAGCCGCCTCGACAGTCTAAAAGGATTCCTTGGCAACGAGGAGCGCGCACTTGCCACCGAAGACCTCTTTACCCGGAGCGAGAGCGAGCGTCAGATCCTCGAGCACATTCGACCTTGGATCGTTCGCGAGATGGAATCCGCGCGGACGCACCTCAATGAAATCGTTTGTTCTTTTTCGGACGACGACCATGAAGTCCATCGGAATTTTCTAAAGCTGCATGTCTCACCTCTCTTCGCTGAGTCCCCATTCATGAGGCGTGCTTACGAAAAGCCCCTCGGCTACGCTGGCGATTACGAGATGATGAACATGCTTTATCGAAATCACGCGGAAGGCGATTCGCTCTTTGGGAAAGCAATCAACCTTTACGCAACGAACGAGGAGGCGGCTGTCGCAGTAGTCGAGCGCGTCTCGTACCTGAAGAATCTCGTCCGAAAGGCGATCGAATCGTCGAATCGAGAGAGAGTCCGAATCGCGAGCATCGGATGCGGACCGGCGAGGGAGATCGCTCTCCTTCTCCAGGAGTCGCCCTCACTCGGCGAGCGGCTGGAAGTTGCCCTGATCGATCAAGAGGAGAGGTCGATTTCGTATTGCGAGCGAACGCTGACACCGTTCGTGAGTTCGACCGGCGCCCGGTTTCAATTCGTTCGCGAGTCCGTTCGCGACCTCATGACGAAGCGGGCTCTCCGAACCGCACTGGGCGAGCGGGAGCTGATCTATAGCGCCGGTCTCTTCGATTACCTGTCGGATCGGGCATTCGACGCATTGCTATCCGTACTTTATGGCGCTCTTGCGCCAGGCGGGTCGGTGGCCGTTGGGAATTTCGCAACGCATAATCCTTCGAGACTGACGATGGAGTATTTCTCAGAGTGGTTCTTGATCCATCGGACCAGTGAGGAGATGATGCGTTTCGGGAAGCGTCTTGAGCCCTCGCCGTCTAACGTAGCGGTCGAGGCGGAACCGACAGGCATTAATCTATTCCTAATCGTCAAACGGTGAGCGCGCCGATGGCGCCGATCCCTGAAACGTTTAGGGACTACATTGGCGAGAGAAATCTCGTGGCAGCGAGGCTTGCGGCGCTTCTCGTCGCGGGCCTCATGCCCACCGGGTTTCTGGTCGATTGGCTGACATATGGGGCGGCGGGAGACTTCATTGGCATCCGTGCCATGGGGACGGCTGGCGCCCTAGCGTCCTTTGGATTCACGTTTCTACCGTGGGGGCGCCGCTGGACGTATCCCTTTGGGCTCCTGCCAGCATTGATAGGCGCATTCACTCTCGCGGTAATCATTCATCGGCTGGAAGGCTACGTATCGCCGTTTTACGCAGGTCTGAACCTCTGCATACTTGGTCTTGGCATCGTATTCACCTGGACCATTCCCCAGACCTCCTTCGCCTGCGCCGCCATCATTTCGTTTTGGTTGGTGCCCGCGCTGGCGAGCGATGGTCCGCTGAAGGTCGCTCCGTTCGCGAACAACCTCTATTTCCTCGTTCTGACATCCTTTATTGCCATCGCCTCGAACGAGACAAGGTTTCGTCAGGTGCGGCGGGAATTTCAAGCAAGCTCGGCCCTCCAAAAGACCTCTCGAGAACTCGCTGCAGCGTTGGAAAAACTGCGTGAACTCGATCGTGTGAAGACCGAGTTCTTCACCAACATCTCCCACGAGCTGCGGACGCCCCTCACCCTGATCCTCACGCCGGTCGAGAACGCGATCGCAAAGGGAAGCGCCAAAGAGGACGAGCACCTCCTCGAGACGATCCGACGAAACGCGTACCGGCTCCTCCGCCTCATCGACGACCTACTGGACCTCTCTCGGATCGACGCCGGGCGGCTCCGCCTCAACGTCGCCCCCGTCGACCTCCCGAAGCTCGCCGAGCACATGGTCGAGTCGTTCCGGGCGGCGGCGGAGAGCCGGAGGATCGCGCTGACGCTGAAGGCGCCCGAGCGGATCGAGGACCTCCACGGCGACGAGCACCGGCTCGAGATGGTGCTGACGAACCTCATCGGGAACGCGCTCAAGTTCACGCCGGACGGCGGCCGCATCGACATCGTCGTGGAATCCGACGGCACCCTCGCCCGCATGAGCGTTCGCGACACGGGTCCCGGAATCTCGGCGGAGGATCAGAAGCGGATCTTCGATCGCTTCTACCGTGTGGATGCGCCGGAGCGGCAGCAGGGGGGCGCCGGCATCGGCCTCTCCCTCGCCCGCCAGCTCGTCGAGCTCCATGGCGGGGCTCTCACCGTGATGAGCGAGCCCGGTCAGGGGTCCACCTTCTCCGCGATGCTTCCCCATGGTCGGGATCACTTCAGGCCGGAGATCGTCGAACGCCGCATGGTCGCGGTGGACATGCCGGGCGGGAGGCGCGCGAGCGACTGGCAGGGGCCCGAAGTCGAGGCCGACGCGTTGCCGCCGGCGCCGGAAGGCGAGGGTCCCCCCGAGCCGCCGATCGAGCTCGAGGGTGGACGCCGGGCGCGCATCGTCCTGGTGGAGGACAACGACGAGCTCCGCGGCCTCATCGAGAACCTGCTCACTCCCAGCTTCGACGTGATGACCGCCCGAGACGGGGAGGAGGGGCTGAGGCTGGTGCGCAAGCAGCGGCCCGACCTGGTGGTCTCCGACGTGATGATGCCACGGATGTCGGGCACTGAACTCTGTGCACGGATCAAGCAGGACGCCGAGCTGAAGGCCACCCCGGTGATCCTCCTGACCGCCCGGAGCGGGCCGGAGGCGGTGCTGGAGGGCTACGCCTTCGGCGCCGACGACTTCGTGTCGAAGCCCCTGCATCCCCGCATCCTCGTGGCCCGGGTGCGGGCACAGCTCCGCCTGCGGGCGCTTTCACTGCAGGTGCTCTCGCACGCCAAGCTCGCCGCCGTGGGGACCCTGGCCGCCGGCATCGGTCACGAGGTGCGCAACCCGGTGAACGCCGTGATCAACGGCGCCCTCACCCTCCTCGAGCGCAACACGCTGGAGCCGTCTGCGCGCAAGCTGCTGGAGGTCATCGCCGACGCCGGCTCCCGGATCGAGTCCATCAGCGGCGCGCTTCTTGACCACGCCCATCCGGCGGAGCAGGATCGACCACGTCTTTGTGATGTCCGCGCCGGCATCGACGCGACCCTTCGCCTGCTCGAACACCGGGCACGCGAAGTCGAGGTCCACCGGCACTACGAGTCCGGGCGCAACGTGGTCGCTTCGGCCGGGGAGTTGAACCAGGTGTTCATGAACCTGCTCGACAACGCGATCCGGTCTTCCGCGCGCAACGTCTGGATCCGGGTGGCGGACGACGCCGACCGGCTCGCGGTCCGGATCGAGGACGACGGCCCGGGCGTCCCGGTCGAGATCGCGCAGCGGATCTTCGATCCGTTCTTCACCACCCGCGAGCCCGGCGTCGGCACGGGCCTCGGGCTCTACCTCTCCAGCCAGATCATCTCGAAGTACGGGGGCAACTTGCGCCATGAGGTTCGGCCCGGAGGCGGCGCGATCTTCATGATCGACCTCCCGGCGGAGAAGGCGGCGTGAACCACCCCATCCTCTACGTCGACGACGAACCGTCGAACCTCATCGTCCTCGAGGCGGCCCTCGAGGGCTTCCTGCCGATCCTGACCGCCCCCAGCGGCCCCGCTGCCCTCGACATCATGCGCAAGACCGAGGTGGCGGTGCTGCTCACCGACCAGCGCATGCCCGGCATGAGCGGCGTCGACCTCGCCGAAGCGGTGCGCCTCGAGTTTCCGGACACGATCCGGATGATCGTCACCGCGTATTCCGATCTGAACGCGGCGATCGAGGCGATCAACCGAGGCCAGGTGCACCTCTTCCTGCGCAAGCCCTGGGACCCGCGGGAGATTCGCCTGTCGCTGGAGATGGCGCGCGAGCGCTACCTGATGGGCCGACGCATCCACGAGATGGAAGGGCGCCTGGTCGCCACCGAGCGGATCTACTCGCTCGGGGTGATCGCGGCGGGCCTCGCGCACGAGATCCGCAACCCGCTCTCCGCGCTCCAGACCAACCTGCATTACGTCTCGTCGACGCTGGCGGCGCTCTCGGCGAAGCTCTCCGATCGGAGCGGGATCCAGGCGACCGAGCTGGCCGACCTGGAGGAGCCCCTCGCGGACTGCGAGCGGGCGGCGGCGAACATCCTCGAGATCACCCGATCGGTGGAGCTCACCAGCCGCCAGTCCGACGACGGCCTGGTAGACCTCGCCGAGGTGGTCAACCTCGCGACGCGTTCGATCCGGTCGCAGATCATGCGGATCGGCGAGGTGGAGCTGCAGTTCGAGCCGGTGCCCGCGGTGCGGGGGTCCCGCACCCGCCTCGGACAGGTGGTGCTCAACCTCGTGCTGAACGCCCTGGAGTCGATGGACCCGGCCCGGCGGCGGGAGAACCGGGTGGTCGTGCGGCTGTACGGCAACGAGAAGACCCAGTGCCTCGAGGTGGAGGACAACGGGCCCGGGATCCCGGCGAAGACCCTCGCCTCCATCTTCGACCCGTTCTTCACCACCAAGTCCAATGGCGGCTCGGGCCTCGGCCTGGCGATCTCGAGGCGGATCGTGGTCGAGCTCGGCGGCGACATGCATGTGAAGAGCGAGGTGGGAGTGGGCACCCGCTTCACGGTGTCGCTGCCTTGCGCATAGCCCTGTTGGGCCCCAACGCCCTGCGGTAGCGGAAACGTGCAGCAAGCGGGCGGCGGCGGATCCATCTTGCCGGGGTGCCTTCCTCGACCGGCAGGGGCCGGCGCGGGCCCCCCACGCTCCACGACCGCGCCAGCGGGATCCTCCTGCACCCCACCTCGCTCCCGGGCCCCTATGGCTGCGGCGATCTGGGGCCGTCTGCCGAGGCGTTCGCGGCTTGGCTCGAGAGTGCGGAGCAGCGCTGGTGGCAGATGCTGCCGGTCGGGCCCGTGGGGTACGGCAACTCGCCCTACAGCGCGCTCTCCGCGTTCGCCGGGAATCCCCTCCTGCTCAGCCCCGAGCGGCTCGCCGCCGAGGGCTACGACTCCGGCCGCCCTCCCCCTCCCTTCCCGTCGGATCGGGTGGACTACGCGGCGGCCACGACGTGGCGGGACCACATGCTGCGCTCCGCGTTCGAATCATGGACCGGCAGCTCCGACCCGCGCTTCGGGCGCTTCTGCAAGGAACAGGCGTCCTGGCTGGACGACTGGGCCCTCTTCGTCTCCCTCAAGGAGGAGAGCGGCGGCAGGGCCTGGTTCGAGTGGGACGAGCCCCTGCGCGATCGCCGGGCCGACGCCCTCGAGGCGAAGCGCCGGGAACTCGAAAGGGAGATCGAGCGACATCGCTTCGTCCAGTGGCAGTTCGACCTCGAGTGGGAGCGGCTCCGCGAGGTGTGCGCGTCGTGTGGGATCGGGCTCATCGGCGATCTGCCGATCTTCGTGGCCCACGACAGCGCCGACGTCTGGGCGCATCGGGAGCTCTTCTTCGTGGACGCGAAGGGCTGGCCCTCGGTGGTCTCCGGCGTGCCGCCCGACTACTTCAGCCGGACGGGGCAGCGATGGGGCAACCCCCTGTACCGCTGGGACGTGCTGCGGGACTCGGGCTACGCGTGGTGGCTCTCCCGCCTGCGACAGATGCTGCATCGCTTCGACGCCATCCGGCTCGACCACTTCATCGGCTTCACCCGCTACTGGGAGATCCCCGGACAGGACGCCACCGCGGAGCGGGGCCGGTGGATCCCCGGCCCCGGCGCGGACTTCTTCGAGGTGGCGCGCCGCGAACTCGGCGATCTGCCGCTGATCGCGGAGGATCTCGGCGCCGTGACGCCGGAGGTGACGGCGCTTCGCGACGCCTTCGGGCTCCCCGGCATCCGGATCCTGCAGTTCGCGTTCGGATCCGATCCCCAGGCGCCGAGCTTCAAGCCCCACAACTACCCGCGCAACGCCGTGGCGTACACGGGCACCCACGACAACGACACCGCGGAGGGCTGGTACCGATCGCCCGGCGGCGGCGGGAGCCCCCAGACGATCCAGCAGGCCGAGCGTGAGCGCAGGTTCGCGGAGCGCTACCTCGGCATGGGCGACGCCTCCACACACGGCGAAGGCGGCATCCACTGGCACATGATCCGAGCGCTGATGGCGTCGGTGGCGAACCTCGTGATCGTTCCGCTCCAGGACGTGATGGGGCTGGGCACCGAGGCCCGGATGAACGTGCCGGGCACCGCCACCGGGAACTGGGAGTGGCGGTTCAAAGAGGGCGCGCTGGTTGGCGGTCTCGCCGGACGGATGGAGGAGATGGCGACGCTCTACGATCGCGCGAAAGGAGACGCCTGACATGCGCCGCCCGGTCCCGCTCCCCTCCAACCCACACTGGTACAAGGAGGCGGTCATCTACCAGCTGCGGGTGCGCTCGTTCGCCGACAGCAACGACGACGGCGTCGGCGACCTCAAGGGGCTGACGCGCAGGCTCGGCTACCTGCAGGACCTCGGCGTCACCGCGGTGTGGCTGATGCCGTTCTACCCGTCCCCCGGCAAGGACGACGGCTACGACATCGCGGACTACCTCGACGTGGATCCCGAGGTGGGGACCATCGACGACTTCAAGGAGTTCCTCGACGAGGCCCACCGCCGAGGCCTGCGGGTGATCACGGAGCTCGTGATCAACCACACCTCCGATGCGCACCCCTGGTTCCAGCGGGCGAGACGCGCGCCCAAGGGCTCGGTGTATCGGGACTTCTACGTCTGGAACGACACGCCGGACAAATACAGGCAGGCGCGGATCATCTTCCAGGACTTCGAGCACTCGAACTGGGCTTGGGATCCGATCGCCTGCCAGTATTTCTGGCATCGGTTCTACTCCCACCAGCCGGATCTGAACTTCGACAACCCGGCTGTGCACGACGCCGTCTTCGGGGTGATGGACTTCTGGCTGGGCATGGGGGTCGACGGCCTGCGCCTCGACGCCGTCCCGTACCTGTACGAGCGGGAAGGCACCTCCTGCGAGAACCTCCCCGAGACCCACGACTTCCTGCGCAAGCTGCGCGCGCACGTGGACGAGAAGTTCGCCGATCGGATGCTGCTCGCCGAGGCGAACCAGTGGCCCGAGGACGCCGCCGCCTACTTCGGCGACGGCGACGAGTGCCACATGAACTTCCACTTCCCGATGATGCCGCGGATCTTCATGTCCATTCATCAGGAGGACCGCTTCCCAATCGTCGACATCCAGGCGCAGACCCCCGAGATCCCGGAGACGGCGCAGTGGGCGGTGTTCCTGCGCAACCACGACGAACTCACGCTGGAGATGGTCACCGACGAAGAGCGGGACTACATGTACGGCGCGTATGCGAACGATCCCACCGCCCGCATCAACCTGGGGATCCGCCGCAGGCTCGCGCCGCTCGTCGGGAACAACCGGCGCGTGATCGAGCTGATGAACGCCCTGCTCTTCTCGCTACCGGGGACGCCGGTGCTCTACTACGGCGACGAGATCGGCATGGGCGACAACATCTACCTCGGCGACCGCAACGGCGTGCGCACGCCGATGCAGTGGAGCGCCGATCGGAACGCGGGCTTCTCCCGCTGCAACCCGCAGCGGCTGATCCTGCCCGTGATCATCGACCCCGAATACCACTACGAGTCGGTGAACGTGGAGGCGCAGCAGAACAACCCCAACTCGCTCCTGTGGTGGACGAAGCGCCTCATCGCGCTGCGCAAGCGGTTCCGCGCGTTCGGTTGGGGCGAGGTCCAGTTCCTCAGCCCCGACAACCCGCGGGTGCTCTCGTTCCTGCGCAAGGTGGACGAAGAGCTGATCCTCGTGGTCGCGAACCTCTCCCGCTTCGTGCAGTACGTAGAGCTGGATCTCGCGTCCGTCGCCGGCATGTTTCCGGTGGAGCTCTTCGGCCGCACGGAGTTTCCGGCGATCGGCGAGCTGCCGTATCTGCTCACGCTCTCGGGGCACGGGATCTACTGGTTCCAGCTCAAGTGGCCACGGGAGGCGGCGCTGGACGCCCGCGCCCTCGCCTATCAGCCGCCATCGCTGCACGTGACAGGCGCGTGGACCAGCGTGCTGGAAGGCGACGAGCTGGCCAGCTTGGAGCATGCGCTGCAGGGCTGGCTTCGGGGCCGGAGGTGGTTCACGGAGGCGAAGCAGACCATCCACCGGGTCTTCGTCGAGCAGACCATCCGCACGCCGGGGATCTCGTCCGTCCTCGTGCTCGTGCAGGTGCAGTTCACCGATCACGAGCCGGATCGCTACCTCTTCCTCCTCTCCTTCGCCGCGATCGGCGCCGCCTCCGAGATCCAGGCGCGCAGCCCGACGGCGATCCTCGCCCACGTCTACGTCGACGACGAGTTCGGCGTGCTCTACGACGCCCTGTCGGAGCCGTCGTCGTCCAGGATCCTGCTCCGCGCGATCCTGGACAGGACCCAGCTCCAAAGCGGCGACGCCGTCCTCTGGGGCTCGCGGGTGGACGACCTGCCGGACCTCTCCGACTCGGATCTCGAGCCTCGCATCCTCCGCGCGGAGTACGGCAACGTCTCCATCTCGTTCGGGGACGTGCTCTTTCTCAAGGTCTACCGACGGCAGGGAGACGGGATCAATCCGGAGCTGGAGATCGGCCGGGCGCTGAAGGGCGCGCCGACCGCCAGGTTCCTCGGCGCGCTGGAGATGCGCACCCGCCGGGAGGAGCCCCGCACGCTCGCGACCCTGTTCTCCTACGTCCCTCACGAAGGCGACGCGCGCTCCCACGCCCGGGAGGAGCTGGGGCGCTTCTTCGATCGGGTGCTGACCGAGGCCCGGGATCGCCCACCGCCGGAAGCGCCCTCCGCCTCCGTGGTGCGCCTCGCCACCATGTCGCCTCCTCCAGGGGTGGCGGAGCTGATCGGCGTCTACTTCGACACCGCCAGGCGCCTCGGCGCCCGCACCGCCGACCTCCACCTGGCGATCGCGGGCCCTTCCGATGATCCGGCATTCAGCCCGGTGTCGTTCTCCCCGATGGATCAGCGATCGTCGTACCAGACGGTCAGGAACGTGACCGGCAAGGTGCTGCGCAAGCTCCGCGTGTCGCTGCCTGGTCTCTCGCCCGAGACGCGCGACACCGCCCAGTCGGTGCTCGATCGATCGGAGCAGCTCTACCTGCTCCTGCGGCCGCTCATCGAGAAGCGCCTCACCGCGCAGCGGGCCCGGCACCACGGCAGCCTCGACCTCTCGAAGTTCCTGTTCACGGGCAAGGACTTCGTGATCGTGGATCTCGAAGGCGACAAGAGCCGGGCGATGGCGGAGCGGCGCCGCAAGCGCTCGCCCTTGCGGGACGTCGCGGCGGTGCTGCGCTCCTTCTGGCGCATCTCCACCACCGTGCTGCTCGATCCGGGTCTGGTGCGCGAGTCGGATCGCGCGATGGCCGCGCCGTGGGCGGATGCCTGGCGAACCTGGGTGGGCGCCGCGTTCCTCGCCAGCTACCTCGACACCGCGTGGGACGCGCGCTTCATCCCAGAGAACCGCAACGAGCTGTCGATGCTGCTGGACGTCTTTCTGATCGAGCACACCCTCACGGAGCTGGGCTGGGTGCTGGACGAGAACCCGGCCCGTGCGGACGTGCCGCTCGTGGCGCTGGTCGCCTTGCTCGACGCAGGCCGGGAGGCCCAGCACGTGTGAGCGGCAAGGCGAACCCAGCTCGGGGTCGTGGGGGGCAGCCGCGGAAACCAGGCGCTACGCGGTGAGGCGGCGGCCGACGCTCCACGCGCCGAGCCCCGCCGCCCCGATGCCGGCGCCCACGCCGGCGAGGAGCGCCGCGGTCGCGCCCCAGCGCTTCCACCGCGGCGTCGGGGGCACGCTGCCCGTGGGGCCGACGCCCTTGCGGACCGGCTCGAAGAGGTTGTTCTGCCCGGCGGCCACAGGCATGGGACGCATCTGCATGCGGGCCCCCCAGCGCCCGAGGAGCACGTTCCCGACCCATGGCGCGTTGTGCTGCAGCCACAGGATCAGGCTGCCCTGCAGGAACACGGGCACCAGCGCGGGGTTGGGCTTGCGCGCGCAGCGGAGCACCGCTTTGCCGATGATCCGCGGGTGGTAGGTCGGCGGGATCGGCATCGGCGCCATCCCCAGCTTGGTGGGGGCGTGATCGAACATCGGCGTGGCCACCGACGGCACGAACACGTTGGACAGATCGATCCCCGACCCCGTGAGCTCCGTCTGCAGGCTCTGGGCCCAGCCCCACAGCGCGTGCTTTGCCGACGCATACGCGGAGAGGAGCGGCGCGCCACCGCGGGAGAGCATGGAGAGGACGTTGATGATGTGGCCGCTCCCCTGGGCGCGGAAATGCGGGAGCACCGCCCGTGCGAAGCGAAAGTAGCCGAAGCAGGTCACGTCGAAGACGCGGGTGATCTCCTCCCACTCGAGCTGCTCGAAGGGCGCGTAGATCTGCACGCCGGCGTCGTTCACCAGGATGTCGATCTTCCCGTAGTGCGCGAGGCAGCGCGACACCACGTTCTCCACGTCGCGCTGCACGCTGACGTCGCCGGGGACCACGAGGCATTCGACGCCGTGCCCCTCCAGCTCGGCGCGCAGGCGCTCGAGGGCCTCCTCGCGGCGCGCGGTCACGCACAGCTTCACCCCAGCCATCCCCAGGTAGCGGGCGCACTCCCAGCCCACGCCGCTCGACGCGCCGGTGACGATTGCGACCTTGCCGCGCAGGCTCCGTGCCATCCCTCTCCCCCCGCCAAGGCGCCGACGCCGCGGCGCGCCTCGGAAGAGGATGGACGCGAAGACGGCCTCCTGCCGCGGATACGCCCCGACACAGGGCGCACGCCCGTCCGCGGCGTGCCGGCTGGCGCCCGCCCGATCGCTCCTTTCACGTCGTGGGTTCGTCGAGCGCTGCCGGCAGACAGCCCGCCCGCCGCTCAGATCCTCGGCTCCTCGCCGCGCACGAGCCGCCCGATGTTGGCGCGGTGCCTGGCGACGATGACCGCCACCATGGCGCACACGCTCCAGGCGAAGGCGCCGGGCGTGGTGGCGAACGCGATCCCCGCCGTCGCCGCTGCCGCGCATAGGCTCCCCAGCGAGCTGATCCTCGTCGCCGCGTAGATCGCGACGTAGGTGATCGCGCCGGCGAGCGCGCCGAGCGGCGCGATCGCTAGGGAGACGCCGAGCGCGGTGGACACGCCCTTGCCACCGCGAAACCTCAGCCACGGCGGGAAGCAGTGGCCGGCGAAGGCCGCCAGGCCGACGCCCGCCACGCTCCACGGCGCGTCGGGGCCGAGGAGCCGCGCGGCGATCAGCGTCGGGCCGAATCCCTTGGCCACGTCGAGGAGGAGGACGACCAGCGCCGCGCCCTTTCCTGCCGCCCTCGCGACGTTGGTGGCGCCGATGTTCCCGGATCCGATCCGCCGCACGTCGGCCCTGGCCCACGCCTTGGTGATCACGAGTCCGAAGGGGATCGAGCCGAGCAGGTACGAGCCGATGGCGAGGAGGACGTGCATCGGATCAAGCGGGGGGCGAGCCGGTGGCCACGGTGAAGGTGACTACATACGCCCAGTTCAAGATGAATGCGCCCGGGATGCCAAAGCGGCGCAGCCGCCCCGACCGGACACGCAGGATGGGGAGGCGAACGCACCGCGGAAACACCCTGGCCAGGGCGACCCAGCCAGCGAGGATCGCGCAGCAAGCGAAGATCGCGGCGCCCAACGGCGATACCGAGAGCGCACCAGAGAGATCTAGGGCCGCCGCGCGCACGAAGGCGCGGGTGAAGCCGCATGTGGCGCACGGCAGGCCGGTGAGGTGCAGGAAGGGGCAGCGCGGCACGAGCGAGAGGAGGGCCGGAGCACCCGCGAGGAAACGCGCGCCGGCCACCACGGCGGCAGCGGTGAGGGCGAGGCCGTCCCACGACGTCGGCTCGCGCCCCGGACGTACCCACTCGATCGACACCGCGCCCACGCCCCTCGTATATCGCGACGGTATCCCCGTGGGTACGGCGACGTCCCCGAGACCCGCCAGGCGAGCTGCGCAGCGGGTGCGGGACGGTATCCCCGAGGGTACACGGCGACGTCCCCGCGTCCCGCCAGGCGAGCTGCGCAGCCGGTGCGGATCGGTCGGCGGTCTCCGAGCTTGCTGGAGGATCGGCGCGTGCGCAGCCTAGCGGGGCGTCGATCGCCCGCCCGTCCCCCGGTCGAGGCCGGGCGGACGAAAGGAGCTATCGATGTGGGGGACCCCGAACCGGCCGCGCGCCGCCGCCGCCGTGCGCCCGACGGCCACCTGGGGCCGCGCGGCGGCCCTCGCCGGCTTCGTCGCCGCCGCTGCGGCCACCGTCTGCGCGTGCTCGCCCGGCGCGCCATCCTCGGCCCACGCCCAGGAGGCGAGATCCTCCGATGCGGTAGGCGCGCCGCCTTCCCTCGCGCCGCTCGTGGAGAAGGTGCGCCCCTCCGTCGTAGGCGTCACCACGATCCTCAAGGGAAAGGGGCAGGTTCCTCCCGAGATCGAGGAGTACTGGCGGCGCTTCTTCGGCAAGAACGCGCCCCAGCCGCGCGGGCGCGAGCGGGTGGGGATCGGCTCCGGGGTGATCGTCGATGCCTCGGGGGTCGTCCTCACCAACAACCACGTCGTCGCCGGCGCGGAGAAGGTGACCGTACGCACCTCCGACGATCGGGATCATCAGGCCGAGGTGGTGGGGACCGATCCGGATACCGACATCGCGGTCCTCCGGATCACCACGCAGGGGGGCCGGTTCCAGGCCGCCAACCTGGGCGACTCCGACTCCATCCGCGTTGGCGACTACGTCATGGCGATCGGAAACCCGTTCGGCCTCGAGCTCACCGTCACCAGCGGGATCATCTCCGCGAAGGCGCGGGTGATCGGCGCCACGCCGTTCGACGACTTCCTGCAGACGGACGCGGCGATCAACCCGGGAAACTCCGGCGGCCCCCTGTTCGATCTCTCCGGCAAGGTCGTGGGGATCAACACCGCGATCGTGGCGAGCGGCCAGGGGATCGGCTTCGCGGTGCCGATCGATCTCGTGCGCTCGCTCCTGCCGCAGCTCGAGAAGTCCGGGCGGGTGGTCCGCGGCTTCCTGGGCGTCGGGGTACAGGACCTCACCCCCGAGCTCGCACAGGCCCTCGGCATCCAGCCTACGAAGGGCGCGTTGGTGGCGCAGGTGGAGCCGAACGGCCCCGGCGCGAAGGCGGGGCTGGAGCCGGGCGACGCGGTGGTGTCGCTGAACGGAGAGCAGGTGAAGGGCGCTTCGGAGCTGTCGCGAAAGGTGGCGCAATCGAAGCCCGGCGACACGGTCACCCTGGGGATCCTGCGGAGCGGCAAGCAGCAGGACGTGAAGGTGACGCTGGGCGAGCGGCCGTCGTCGAACGAATCGAAGCCGCCGGCGCATGAGCAGGGTGAAGGAGAGGAGGGTCCCGTCGGCCTCACCATCCAGCCGGTGCCCAAGCAGCTCCAGCAGCAGCTCGGAGTCGATGGCGGCGCGATGGTCTCCGGCGTGGAGCCGGGCTCCCGCGCGGACGAGGCGGGTCTCCAGCCCGGCGACGTGATCCTCGAGGCCAACCGCAAGCCGGTGAAGCAGCCGAAGGACCTGGTGAAGATCGCGAACGACGCCGGCGATGCGCCCCTCGCGCTGCGCGTGCGCCGCGGCGAGGCGGCGGTCTACGTCGTGATCCCGGCGCATTGATCGGACCCGCCGACGCGACGAGCGGGCGGGGGCAGCGCCGCCCGCGCCGACGTCCAGGTGGGCCGCGCGTCGCCCCGATCAGCTCGCCTCGCGGAGGACGTCCAGGATCGCCCGCCCGTAGAGGCGCACGCGCTTCTCGCCGAGCCAGGGCACCCGGGCGAGCTCGTCGGGATCCGCAGGCGGATCGGCGGCCAGCCGCTCGGAGAGGTAGGTAGGCAGGACGACCGAGGGGACCACGCCCCGCGCCTTGGCCGCTTCGCCGCGCCACGCCTTGAGCTTCTCCTCCCGGGCCCGCCGCAGCGGATCGCGCTTGGGAGGCGCGGGGGGAGGAGGCAGGCCGCCGCTCTCGGCGAGGGCGCGGAGCCTGGCGATCTCGGCGAGCAGCTCGTCGCCCGCGACGCGGGTGAAGGAACCCTTCACGCCGGGGATGCGCGCCAGATCCTTCATGTTGGCGGGGCGGCGCAGCGCGATCTCCCCCACAGCCGCGTTGGCGAGCACCCGCCCCACCGGCTGATCCCGGGACGCCGCCTCGCGGTTGCGCAGGCGATCGGCCGCTTCGGCGATCGCCAGGCCCAGCGCGTCCTTGGCGGCGGGCGGGAGCTTGGGCCGGGGCAGCGTCTCGGGCGCCGCGCACTCCTCTGCGATCCGGTCGAACTCGAGCTGGAGCTCCTCGAGGATGTCCCGCTGGCGCGCCTCCTCCTCGAGCTGCTCGGCGAGGGGCAGCAGGTATCGCACGTCGTCCGCGACGTAGGAGCGCAGCTCGTCGGGCACCGGCCTGCGGCCGAAGTCCGCGGTCTGGTGCTCCTTGGAGAGCTTCACCCCGAAGCGCTCCTCCACCAGGTCGCCGAGGCCGATCTTGGGCAGGCCGAGGAGCATCGCGGCCCGCTGGGTATCGAAGAGGTTCCGGATGCGCAGGCCCACGCCGGCCAGGACCCGCAGATCGCCCTGGGCGTCGTGGAAGATCTTGCGGTGGGCGGGCCCGAGGAAGGCCGGGGCCAGCGCGGCGGCGTCCACGCCCTCGGCGAGGGTGTCGACGATCCAGATGTCGTCGGCCGTGGCGAGCTGCACGAAGCAAAGCCTCGCCCGGTAGACGTACATGGAGTTCGTCTCGAGATCGACGGCGATGGCGCCGGCGGCCTCCAGGTGCGAAGCCAGCACCCCGAGCGCCGCGCTGCTGGCGACCTCGTGCTCCCGATGGACGATCGGTTCGTCGGTCACTGGCCCTTGATCATCCCCTCGAGCTCTCCGCGTTCCTGGAGGTCCCGAAGGATGTCGCAGCCGCCGACGAACTTCCCGTCGATGAAGATCTGCGGGATGGTCGGCCAGTTCGTGTAGTCCTTGATGCCCTGCCGGATCTCGGGATCCTCGAGCACGTTCACCGACGCCACGTCGGTCGCGCCGGCCGCCCGCAGGGTCTGGATCGCGGAGGCCGAGAAGCCGCACATCGGCATCAGGGGCGATCCCTTCATGAAGAGGACCACGCGATGCCCGTGGACCAGATCGTCGATCCGCTTCTTCAAATCCTCGTTCACTTGTCGCCTCCTGCCCGCTTGGACCATTGCTCGGGCGTCCAGGTAACGACCGCGAGCGCGTGGAGCACGCCAGAGTCCAGATCGGCGCGCAGCGGCGCATAGACCATCTGGTGCTGCTCCACCAGGGTCTTGCCCACGAAAGCCTCCGAGACGACCGTGGCGCGGAAGTGGTCCCCCGTGCCGGTGGTGTCGACGACTTCGATGAAAGAGCTGGGGAGGGCCTCGGCGATCCGCCGCTCCAGGTGCTTGGGGTCGAGCATGGGCCCTCTCATAGCCTCGCCGGGGCGGCACGGCAACGCCCTTGGCGCGCCCCGATCCGGAGGCGATGCCAGCCGGCGCCAAGACGGCGTATTTTCCCGCGAAGAAGGCCCGGAATGCGTCCCGAAAATCCGGACGGACCGCGGCATAAGGGGGGGCCACGACAGGTTTCGGGATGGACGAGCTTGGAGACTGATACCGGAGTGTGTTAGGAAGCGCCGCCCTCGGGTGGCCTTCTCGACAGACCCCTCGATGCAGAACTGAACCACCCGACACAGGCTCTTGGAGCGATCCGAGCCTGCTCGATGACCGGAAGGAATGAAGACCGTGGCCTCTGTGAAGATCGACAAGATCCGCAACATCGGGATCTCCGCCCACATCGACTCGGGCAAGACGACCCTCTCCGAGCGCATCCTCTTCTACACGGGGAAGGTGCATGCCATCCACGACGTCCGCGGCAAGGACGGCGTCGGCGCGAAGATGGACTCGATGGATCTCGAGCGCGAGAAGGGCATCACCATCCAGTCCGCCGCGACCTACTGCGAGTGGAAGGGTTACAACATCAACCTGATCGACACGCCGGGCCACGTGGACTTCACCATCGAGGTGGAGCGCGCTCTGCGCGTGCTCGACGGCGCGGTCCTCGTGCTCTGCTCGGTGGCCGGCGTCCAGTCGCAGTCCATCACCGTCGATCGGCAGATGAAGCGGTATCGCGTCCCCCGCCTCGCGTTCGTCAACAAGATGGACCGGGCCGGCGCCAACCCCTTCCGCGTGATCGACCAGCTCCGCGAGAAGCTGGCCCACAACGCCGTGGCGATGACGGTGCCCATCGGCGCCGAGGATCGCTTCCAGGGCGTGGTGGAGCTCATCGGCGAGCGCGCCTACTACTTCGACGGCGACAACGGCGAGATCGTCCGCGAGGAGGACGTCCCCGCCGATCTGACGGACCTCGTCGCCGAGCGCCGCACCATGCTGATCGAGGCCCTGGCCGACGTCGACGACGAGATCGCCGAGAAGTTCCTGGCCGACGAGGCGCCGACCGTGGACGAGCTGCGGGCCGCGGTCCGCCGCGCGACCCTCGCGCTGAAGATCACCCCCGTGTTCATGGGCTCCGCCTACAAGAACAAGGGCGTCCAGATCCTGCTCGACGGCGTGCTCGCCTACCTGCCGAACCCGACGGACATCACCAACGAGGCGCACGACCAGAAGAAGAACGAGGAGAAGGTTGTCCTGGAGGACGATCCCTCCAAGCCGTTCGTCGGCCTCGCGTTCAAGCTCGAGGACGGTCGCTACGGGCAGCTCACCTACATGCGCGTGTACCAGGGCACCGTGCGCAAGGGCGACACCATCTACAACCTGTCGTCCGGCGAGAAGAAGGTGAAGGTCCCCCGCCTGGTGCGCATGCACTCGGAGGAGATGCACGACATCGAGTCGGCCTCCGCCGGCGACATCGTCGCCCTCTTCGGCATCGAGTGCGCCTCCGGCGACACGTTCACCGACGGCGACGTGAAGTACACGATGACCTCGATGCACGTGCCCGATCCGGTGATCAAGCTCGCGATCGCGCCGAAGGACAAGTCGAACACCGCCAACTTCTCGAAGGCCCTCAACCGGTTCAACAAGGAGGACCCGACCTTCCGCGTGACCCGCGACGAGGAGTCCGCGCAGACCATCATCGCCGGCATGGGCGAGCTCCACCTCGACATCTACGTGGAGCGGATGAAGCGCGAGTACGGCTGCGAGGTGGTCGTCGGCAAGCCGCAGGTGGCCTACCGCGAGTCGATCTCCCAGCGCGCCGAGTTCAGCTACACCCACAAGAAGCAGACGGGTGGCTCGGGCCAGTTCGCGAAGATCATCGGCTACATGGAGCCGCTGCCTTCGGACGCCGTGCAGCACTACGAGTTCGTGGACGAGATCGTGGGCGGCGCCATCCCCCGCGAGTTCATCCCGGCCTGCGACAAGGGCTTCCAGGAGGCCATCGTCAAGGGCTCGCTCATCGGCTTCCCCGTGGTGGGCACCCGCGTCGTGATCAACGACGGTGGCTTCCACGCCGTCGACTCCTCCGAAATGGCCTTCAAGACCGCCGCCATCCAGGCGTTCCGCGAGGGCTACGCCAAGGCGGCGCCCCAGGTGCTGGAGCCGATCATGAAGGTCGAGGTCCAGACGCCCGAGGAGTTCCAGGGCTCGGTGATCGGCGGCCTCAACCAGCGCCGCGGCGTCATCAACGGCACGACGACCAACGAGGGCTTCACCACCATCGAGTGTGAGGTGCCGCTCTCCGAGATGTTCGGCTACTCCACCGACCTCCGCTCCGCCACCCAGGGCAAGGCCGAGTTCACCATGGAGTTCGCCCGGTACTCGCCGGTGCCTCGCATGGAGCAGGAGAAGCTGATGGCGCAGTACAAGGAGAAGAAGGCCGCCGAGCAGAAGTAACCCGGCGCGCGTCGGGACCGCCCTCGCCCCGCGGGCGCGGTCTCCCCGCTTCTCCCGAAGTTCTCGGGGGTCGGGATCCCTGGTCGGATCCCGGCCCCCCTTTTCGTTTTTCCCGTTTGCACCTCTGTGCGGACGGGAGATGTTCGCATCGCTTCAAGAAAGGAGACCCCCATGGCCAACATTCAGGTCACCGGCGTCACCAAGGCCTTCGGCACCAAGAAGCTCTTCGAGGACGTGAACGTCTCGTTCTCCGACGGGAGGCGTTACGGTCTCACCGGCCCCAACGGCGCCGGCAAGTCGACGTTCATGAAGATCCTCGCCGGCTTCATCGATCCCGACACGGGGACGGTGTCCCGCCCCAAGCGCACCCAGGTCCTCGAGCAGGACCAGTTCGCCTACGAAGAGGTGCGGGTGCTCGACGTGGTGTTGATGGGCAACAAGCCCCTCTGGAACGCCATGCAGGAGAAGGAGAAGCTCCTCGCCCTCGAGAACATCGGCGACGCGGAGGGGCTGCGCCTGGGCGAGCTGGAGATGGTGATCGCCGAGGAGGACGGCTACACGGCCGAGGCCGACGCGGGCGATCTGCTCACCGGTCTCGGGATCCCGGTCGAGGACCACACCAAGCCGATGAAGGAGGTGCAGGGCGGCTTCAAGCTCCGCGTGCTGCTCGCCAAGGCCATCTTCGGCAAGCCCGACGCCCTCCTCCTCGACGAGCCCACCAACAACCTGGACCTCGACTCGATCCGCTGGCTCGAGCGGTTCATGGAGGGCTACCAGGGGGTGCTGATCACCATCTCCCACGACCGGCACTTCCTGAACGCGGTGTGCACCCACATCGCCGACATCGACTACAACACGATCATCGTCTACACCGGCGGCTACGACGAGATGGTCATCGCCAAGAGCCAGGTGCGATCGCGGGTCGAGTCCGAGAACGCCGAGAAGCAGAAGAAGATCTCGCAGCTCCAGGACTTCGTCGCCCGCTTCTCCGCCGGCACCCGCGCCTCGCAGGTGCAGAGCCGGAAGAAGCAGATCGAGAAGCTGCAGCTCTCCGACCTGAAGCGCTCCAACATCGAGCGGCCCTTCATCAAGCTCGAGCAGAAGCGCCCCTCGGGCAAGCAGACCCTCACCGTGGAGGGCCTCGACAAGCGGTGGCCGGATCGCACGGTGTGCGAGAACTTCGAGTCGCTCGTGCTGCGCGGCGAGAAGGTCGCCATCATCGGCCGCAACGGCGTCGGCAAGACCACGCTGTGCAAGATGCTGGTCGGCGAGGTGGAGCCCGACGCCGGCAAGATCGCGTGGGGACACGAGGCCTCCGTGGGCTACCTGGCCCAGGACCACCGCGAGTCGATCCCCAACGACACCACCGCCGCGCAGTACCTCCACTCCTTCGATCCGAAGGCGACCAACGAGGAGATCCGCGGCCTGCTGGGGCGCATGCTCTTCAAGGGCGAGGAGGGCATGAAGCCCACCCACGCGCTCTCCGGCGGCGAGGCCGTCCGCCTCATCTTCTCGAAGCTGATGCTCACCAAGGACAACGTCCTCGTCCTCGACGAGCCCACCAACCACCTCGACCTGGAGTCGATCGTGGCGCTGGGCGACGCCCTGCAGCGGTACGAGGGCACCTGCTTCGTGGTCTCCCACGACCGCGAGCTCATCAGCGGCTTCGCCTCGCGCATCTGGGCCTTCACCGACGAAGGCCTCGTCGACTTCAAGGGGACCTACGACGAGTTCCTCGAGAAGATGGGCGAGCCGGCGCCGGCGAAGCGCAAGTAGCGCGAGCCCTTTCGCCCCTGGAGAACCTCTCGAGCCCGTCGATCACATGATGATCGACGGGCTTTGTTGCGCGTGGCCCGAGCGACCTTCATTTCCCCTTCTTCGACTTGGAATACCGCAATGACCGCGTCCTCGCAGCGGCGACGCCCGGCTTTCCCTCCCCTAGCGTGGGGGCCGTCCTCGATCGACGTGGTGCCGAAGGCGCCTCGGCGACGCCAGCGACCCGATCCGGTTCCGCCGCCCGCTCCTCGTAGCGGAATCCACCAGCCCCCCGCGCGAGCAGCGAGACCATGAGCTGGTTCAGAGAGACCCCCTCCGCTGCAGCGAGTGCATCCAGGCGAGCGTGAAGCGATCGAGGGATGCGCAGGCGAATGTTTCCTGAGTAGGTCGACGCGTCTGCATCCGCGGGAGGAATGCGGTCGCCGTCCTCGCGCATGACCGAGAGCATCAGCTCGGCGGCCGCCTTCGCCTCTACCGCCGCCTTCGCTTCCGTGGCCCCATGCGCCACGCATCCTTCGAGCGCAGGGACTCGCGCGACGAAGGAATCGTCCTCCTCACTCCAACCGACGACGATTCGATACCTGAACGGCGCCATTCAGACCTCCAACCCATACAGCTCGATCACGCCCAGCACCTCCTCCACCTGGTAGCGCTTGGCCTTCCCCCCAGCATCGGCCTGCAGGTTGATGAGGACCGGCAGGTCGACCCGCCGAAAGATCCGGTGCGAACCGCGACGTCTCACCTCCTCGAAGCCCAATCGTTCGACGAGGCGACACAGGTCGACGAAGCGAACGTTCTTCGGGGTTCGCCCGAATCGCATCCAGCATTTTCCCCCGGCTCGTCACCACGCCAAGGTACCGCATGCGGTACCACCCCGCAACCCCGCCCATGCGCCCTTGCGCCGCTGGTTTCCCCGCAGGACGCAGCGTCCTCGCGTATTGTCTCAAGATGGACTCGGCGGACATCGCCCTACGGGAGGAGCGCAGGCAGGCGACTGCGGTCGCGGGGCTCGTCGCCGAGGCGGAGCCCATTGCCGGCGGCGTGATGTGCTTCGGAGGCGCTGGCTCCTGGTCGAACTACGCCGTGGCCCTCGGACTCGACGGGCCGGTGGACGGAGTCGACCTCGACAGGCTCGTCTCCTTCTACCGGGACCGCGGCGCCGTCCCGACCGTCGAGGTCTCACCGTTCGCCGACGAATCGCTGGTGCGCGGCCTCGCCGTTCGAGGGTTTGCGCTGCGCGAGTATCAGCGACGCCGGCGGGCTCAGTCGCAGTCCACGAGCTTGACGTCGTAGGTGATCGTCTCCTTCGCAGGGCGGGTGATGGTGATGCGGTAGGACTGGCCCGGGCGGACCATGGGTGGCTGCCAGGCGATCGCATCGGGGATCCGGAAGCCGGTGTCGGGGATCCAGGATTCGATGGCGACGTCCTCCAGCTTCGGCAGGCGCTGCATGGTCACCTCTGCGCCCGCAATCCCATCCGCCGGGTGGAACGACCAGGCGACCGGTTCGCGGGGATGGGTCACCATGCCGATCGGCGCGGCGCCCGCGGGCGGGTAGGCGGTCCACGCCACGTCGGTCGGGTTGGAGTCGTCGAAGACGCCGACGCAGGTGGCCTTCCCGGCGAAGCCCAGGCCTACCTTTCCGAGGTAGAACCCCAGCAGCCAGCGGCGGTGCCCCTGGCTGGGGACGCCGGTGTCTGCCATGAGCCCGTCGATGGCGCTCCCCGGCGTTCTGTAGCCCAGCGCGAGGTTGCTCGAGTTCGCGCCGTCGTACGCCGCCTGCGACCAGCAGCTCCAGTTCGTCGGCGGCGTGTGGGAGAGGGCGTTGTTCGCGTTCATCACCACGGCGCAGGCCTGATCCTGCTCCCGCTGCCCGAGATCCTCGGTGACGGGGGGGAGCCCGGCGAGCTCGCGATACATGTTGATCCGCCGCAAGGTGTCCTCGGCAGCGACGTCGCTGAACGTGCCGTGGGCGCAGGCGCCCTCGCCGGCGATCCAAGGGGTCTTCTCGTTCTCGACGTGACCCTCGTTCCAGATGCGGCAGACCTCCTCCTCGTTCCAACCGCCCGAGCCTCCAGCCCCGCCGGAGCCTCCCACTCCGCCCGTTCCGCCCGAGCCTCCCACCCCGCCCGCGCCTCCGGTGCCACCGGATCCCGCCGTGCCTCCCGAACCACCGGACGACTCGGATCCGGAGTCGGAACCACACGCGGAAAGGGAGATCGCGACGAGCAATGAGAGGGCAAGGTGGGTTCGCATCCGCCGATCGTACCCGATCCGCCGCCCGGAAGAAGCGCCGTTCACGACGAGCGCAGGCTGCCTGGCGCTCCCTCTCGATTGCGCGCGACGTCACTCGTGAGCGGCGAGGGGCTCCGGCGATTCGTCGGGCGATCGAGCCCCACCCTTCGGGAAGCGCAGGCCCACGAGGAAGGCCACGACCGCGAGGCCCGCGACCGCCCAGAAGTTGAAGCGCAGCGCGGTGGCGAGCGCCGTCGACAGGGTCTGCAGCAGCTCGGCGCCGAGGGATGCCCCGTGATCCGCGCCGAGGAGCTCGCCCGCCGATCCAGCCGGGATGGACGGATCGCCAGCCAGAGAAGCGGCGAGGATGCCGCCGAGTGCGCCCACGGCCAGCGCGCCGCCGATGGTGCGGAAGAACATGGTGCTCGCAGTCGCGACCCCTCGCTGCTTCCAGTCGACGCTGGTCTGCACCGCGAGGATGAGGGCGGTGTTGGCGAAGCCCATCCCCGCGCCGAAGCCGAACATGAGCACCTGGATCACGCGGATGCTCGTGTCGGGGCCGACGAGGGCCGCCACGCCGATCGCGGAGGCCGCCGTCAGGGCGAGGCCCGCGCGGATGAGTGGCTGAAAGCCGAGCCTGGGCACGAGCCTGCCGCCAATCGTGCTGAAGATCGGCCACCCGATCACCATGGGCGTGATCGCCTCGCCCGCGTCGGTGGCGCTGCCACCCAGCACCGACTGCACGAAGAGCGGGACAAAAGTCACCGACGCGAGCATCGCGCCGCCGAGCAGCGTGCCGGCGATGCTCGCGAGCGCGATCGACGGGTTCGAGAAGAGCCCCAACGGCAGCACCGGATCCTTCGCCCGCCTCTCCACCCAGACGAACGCGGGGAGCATCACCGCAGCTCCGAGGAGCGGCCACGCGCCCAGCGCGCCGCCGCTCGAGCCCGCGAGGAGGAAGAGCACGCACGCCGCGAGGAGACCCGCACCGGCGATGTCGAGATCGGGCCGAGCCTTCGCCACGTCCTCATGGAGGAAGAGCGACACGAGCAGGATGGCCAGAAGTCCAAAGGGCACGTTGAGGAAGAAGATCCAATGCCAGGAGAGCCAGTGGACGATCCAACCGCCGAGCAGCGGGCCCACCAGCCCCGCGAAGCCCCAAACCGCGCCGGTGAAGCCCTGCACCCGGGCGCGCTCCTCGAGCGAGTACATGTCGCCGATGACCGTGATCACCACCGGCTGCATGGCGCCCGCCCCCACGCCCTGGACCGCGCGGAAGATCACGAGCTGCAGCATCGACTGCGACAGGCCGCAGGCCACGGAGCCCAGCACGAAGATAGAGGTGCCGAAGATCAGGACGGGCTTGCGGCCGAAGAGATCGGCGAGCTTCCCGAAGATCGGCACGGTGACGGTGGAGGCGAGGAGGTACGCGGTGAAGACCCAGGCGTAGAGCTGGATACCGCCGAGATCGCCGACGACGGTGGGCATCGCCGTGGAGACGACGGTCATCTCCATCGCCGCCATGAAGAGCGTGAGGAGGAGCGCGGAGAGGGTCAGCGGCCGGTGGGTCTTCTTCTTCTTGCGGTTCAATCGGGCCTCGACGACGGCGGGCCCCTGGCGCGATCTCGAAGCCGCCGGCCGAGGGGCCCCGTCGGCGGAAGCGACGCATATAGCTGCGTCCGGCCCGTACCGCTACCGGGTCGACCGTCCCCTGGGGCGCTCCGAGGCCATGCTCCTGCCTCGCCGGCCGGGTGCATACGATCCGTCAGGTGCGTGAAGATCCCACGAAGCTTTCCGGACTGGACGAGATCCGGCTCCTGGCCGAGACGGGCTTTCTCACCCAGGCACGCCTGCGGGTCCGCGAGCGGTCGAACCACGACCACGACGACCCCGAGCTTTTGGGCCTGAAGGCGCAGCTCGACCATCGCGCCGGCGCGATCAGCGATGCGGTCGACGGATGGCGGCGCCTGCACGAGCTGTCGCCCCACAGCCACACGGCCCTGTGGCGGATCGCCTCCCTGCGCCACGAGGCTGCGACGGAGCAAGGCACCGACCTGCCCCTCGTCCGCAGGGCCGTGAAGGCGGCGACCGAGCGCCAGCACGCTCGGGCGATCGCGATGTGCGCCGAAGGAGAGGCCCTCGCCCTGGCGGCCCACGACGTGGAGCAGGCGAAGCTCCTCTTCCTGCTCGAGGCGATGATCCACGAGATGGAGGGTCGACTCGCCCACGCGACGCGCGCGCTCGAGCGCCTCGGCGCCGACGGCAGGTTCGCCCACGACGTGGATCGACTGGCGCTGCTCGCGAGGATCGAGGAGCGAAAAGGCGACGGCGGTTCGCTGCGCGCAGCGGAGCGGGTGCTCTCGTTCCTCGCGTCGTCCGGGAAGCTCTCCGCCTACCCGCGCCTCACCTCCGTCCTCCGCGCCATGGGCGACGAGGAGGGCGCGAGCCGAATCGAGCGCTCCTTCGAAGAGGCGTTCCGGCGCAGGATGCAGTGGCTCACCCCCGAGGAGCGCCTCGCCGCGGCGGCGCGTTGCTTCGTCCCCGCCGGGCGGCTCGGCTCGCTGGAGCTTCCTCCCCCGGAGGAGGCGCCGGATCGGCTGCAGCGCGGGATCGGGCTCCTGGCGAGGGGGAACGTCGAAGCCGCGCTCGCCTCCCTCCCGGGCGACGCCCACGCCTGGCGCGCCTGCGCCCTGCTCGAGGCAGGCGAGGCGGAGGCGGCGCTCGAGGCGGCGATCGTGGCGGTGCTGGACGACGGAGTCCCCAACGAGCCGTTGGCGAGGCTCCTCGCCGCCTGCATCCGGGCCTGCGCTGGCCCCACCCGCCATGAGCGGCGCAACGTTCCCGAAGAGGCGCTGCGCCTGTCGCTGGATGCGCTTCGCTGCACGGCATCCGCCGGCCCGCCCGGCCCCGGCGCGCTGCGCTGCCTGGCGGTGCTGGAGGAACACGCAGGGCGCGGCGAGGTGGCCTCGCACCTCCGCGAACGCGCCGCCGCGCTCCACGAGAGACCGTGGCCGCCGCCTGGCGTGGTCCGGGCCGCCGCCGTCTTCGCGCTGAACGGCAAGCTGAAGGGGTTGGTCCACGACGTGATCGCGCGGCGCATTCCCGCGGAAGCGTCTCGAGGCGGGCAGCTGCTGGATCGAGAGATCCACGGGGAGCTGGGCGAAGGCGTGCGGGAGCAGATCCGGCGCACCTTCGCGGCGGTGCGGGAGACGCTCTGCGCCCGCTACCCGGAGCGTATCCCGGAATTCGACTCCTGGTGTTACGGCCTCCACCTCACGAAGGAGGACGAGCCGTCGGGAGGGCCGTCGCTCGGCCTGCCCGTGGCAGTGGCGTTCGCCTCCTGCCTGCTGCAGATCCGCGCGCCGTCGGACCACGTCTTCACCGGCGCCATCTCGTACGACGGCGCGGGCAAGCTCACGGTCCGGCAGGTGGGCGAGCTGGGCCTCAAGCTGAAAGGGACGCTCCACGCGGGCGCCCGCGCGCTGGTCTTGCCGGCGCAGCAGGTGGAGGAGGCGACCGCCGGCGTCGAGGTGCCCAGGTCGATCGCCCTCCGGGCGGTCGTCCCGGTGACGTCGCTCGACGACGTCCTCGCCGGCCTGCTGCGCGGTTGATCCACGAGACGAGAGGAGCGGGACGGCCGCGCAGGCGTCCCGCTCCAAGAACGACGTTCGACTAGATCGAGGGCTGCATCTGGACCGGCGACCAGGCCGGCTGCATCGGGGTCCCGGAGATCGGGGATCCCATCTGCATGGGCATCATCGACGGGCCGATGCCGGGCATCATGGACGGGCCGTACCCCGACATCACCGGGTTGATCCCGAAGAGCGGGTTGATCCCGCCGGGGATCGAGCCCTCATAGCCTGCGTGCACCAGACCGACGCCGTAGGGGATCGGGCGATAGCCGTAGATGCCCGGCGACATGTAGGGGCCGTACGGAACCTGACCGGAGGGGACGCCGATCCCCATCGGGATCCCGGAGCCCACGGGGCCCACGCCCGAGTGGATCAAGCCAGGGGATCCGATACCGGGGTAGACGGGGACGACATGCGACATGAACGGGGACAGATAGGGGACGTACATTTCACTCTCCGTGCCGAGTGATACCGGCAGCCAGCCCCTCGGCACGGGCTGTGGCCGCCGAGTCGTGCCGAGCGGCATTCCGCTGGCGCGCATCCTTCCGTAGGCAAGGGCCGCGGCGTCCGCGCCCGACAGCGAGCGCACCGCGGCGCAAGTGAGGTGGACGGCGTCCACCAGCGCCTGGAGGCGCTGTCTCTCGATGTCGTCCATGCTCCGATGCCTCGGGGGTTCGTCGTTCTGGCTACACGTGTCGGGATCCGCTCTGTCGCGGGCGGTCCCTTGCGTCGAAATCTGGATCCGCGGGAGGGCTAGCGAACGCCGATGGCGCCGGTCGCCGATGGGCCTTGCTTGCGAGAGAGACGAAGGTGCAGCACGCCGTTGCGAAGCTCCGCGTCGATGCGCTCCGCGGTGATCCCGCGGGGCAGGAGGATCTTGCGCTCGTATTCCCCCAGGAGACGCTCCAGCGCCGCGGGCCTCGCGCCGTCGGGGTAGAGGCGCTCCCGCTTGCCCGACACCGAGAGGAACCCTTCGTTGGCCTCCACGCGCAAGGAGGAACGATCGATCCCCGGGAGGTCGACGACGATCACGAGCTCGTCGGCCGTCTCCCAGCAATCCACCGCAGGGACCATCGGCGGAAGCCGGTTCTCGCTCGCCCCCTGGCGCTCGAGGACCGACGCGAGCTGCTCGAGCGCGACCTGCGCGACCTGCTGCGGCTCCCGCTCCGGAGGAATCGGAGCGATGGGGTTCTGGTTCCTCGGCAGCTCCCTCCCCGTGATCGTTCGGTAGATGCGCGCGACGTCGGAGAGGGCAGCGGTCAGATCGATCGTGTGGTTCGTGTGCGGGTGCATGGGCGTCCCTCGCCGAGTCGTTGCGCGGTTTGGCTTCCGTGAGTGGTCGAAGAGATAGCAAGGTGGTTTTGGGCCGAGAATCCTCCGAGTGGGCCGCCCCGCCCACGGCCTTCGAGGCGTGATTTCCAGGCCTGGGAGCAAGTGCGGTTGGCGCCCATGTCGTCCACGTGGCAGATTGCCGGCCCCGTCCGAGAGAAAGGAAAAGCAGAGGTGGTTCGGTCCGAGTTTCGAGCAGATGTGGAGGTACGGGAGGCGGCCGGCGAGCTGGGGCTCCTCGCTGTGCTGGGGATCGCGTCCATGGCCCTCGTGGCGGGGCTCGCCTACGCGGTGCTGGGCGGGTCGGAGTTCACGCTCGACACGTCGGCGTCCATCGAGCGCGCGGGCCGCCTCATCGCCGCCTCCCTCGCCGCGGGGTTCGTCCTGCTGGCGCTCGTGCTCGTGAAGCCCAGGCCTCGTCGCTCGTCCGCGATCGCCACGCGGGAGGGCGTGGTCGTCGGCAAGAAGCGCATCGCGAGGCGCGGCCTGCGCAGCGTGGTGGTGGTGGAGGACGGGGGCGCGTTCTGCGTCGAGCTGGAGAGGCGGCTCTCGACCGTGCGGCTCGTCGCCGACTCCCGCGAGGACGCCGAGGCGCTGGCCGGCGCGATCCTCGGCACGGCCCGGGAGCCCGCCGCCGCCGCGCGGGTGCGGCGGCGCGCGGACTACTACAACTTCCTCGTCACCGCCTGGATGTGGCTCGTGACGTACGGGTGCATCTGCGTCCTCCCCGTGTCGTTGCCCCTCGGAGCCCTGCTCACCGCCGTGGCCGTCCCGCTGACGGCGTGGGTGACGCTGCGGGCCGTCCCCGCGCAGGTCCTCGTCTCTGCAGGCGGCTTGATGATCCTCCACCCGCTTCGATCCCGGCGCGTCCCGGCCAGCGAGCTCGCGGGCGCGAAGGTGATCGACGACGACAAGGTGCGGATCCTCTTCGCGAGCGGGGCCCGGCTGGTCGTCCCCGAGCTCGTGGATCACCCCCACGACCGGGCCGTGACCACGTCGAACCCGCCGGCCGAGCGCCTGGCCGCCGCGGTCGAAGCGGTCGTCGCCGCCCGCGCCGCCTGAGCGCCTCCCGCGCTGCTACTGCTGCGAACGATCCGTGCCGGCGAGGGTCTCCGTGAAGCGGACCGGGCGCCCCTCGGGCTCGGCGAGCTCGCCCTCGATCATCGCGACGCGTCCGCGCACGATGGTGCCGATGGGCCAGCCCTGCACGGTCCTCCCGTCGAAGGGCGTCCATCCGCACCGGCTGGCGATCCACTCGTTCGAGATCGTTCGCCTCGCCTCCAGGTCGACGAGCGAGAGATCCGCGTCGTAGCCCACCGCGATCCGGCCCTTGCCCGCGATGCCGAAGACCCGCGCCGGCCCCGCGGAGGTGAGATCGACGAGGCGCTCCAGGGTGAGGCGCCCCTCGGCCACGTGATCGAGCATGATGGGCAGGAGCGTCTGCACGCCGGGCATGCCGGAGGGCGAACCTGGATAGGGCTTCGACTTCTCCTCGAGGGTGTGGGGCGCGTGGTCGGAGCCGATCACGTCCACGACGCCGGCTCGGAGCGCCAGCCACAGCGCCTCCTGGTGGCGGCCGCTGCGGATCGGCGGGTTCATCTGCGCGAGGGTGCCCATGTCCTCGTAGCATCCGGGCGCACGCAGGGTGAGGTGCTGCGGCGTCACCTCCACCGTGGCGAAGTCCTTGCTCGCCGCCAGGATCTGCAGCTCCTCCGCTGTGGTGACGTGGAGCACGTGCACCCGTCGTCCCGCCGCCCGGGCGAGGCGCAGCAACCGGTCGGTGGCGAGGAAGGCCGTGCGGGGATCCCGCCATGCCGGATGCGCGCTGGGGTCGCCCGCGTCCACGGCGATGCGGAAGCGGTCGCGCAGCCGGGCCTCGTCCTCGCAGTGCACCGCGATCCGACGCGAGCCCAGCCGCAGGATTCTGGCGAGCGACTCGTCGTCCTCCACCAGGAGATCGCCGGTGGACGACCCCATGAAGACCTTGATCCCCGCGCAGCCGGGGAGCCGCTCCAGCGCGCCGAGCCGATCGATGTTCCGGCGGTCGGCGCCCACGTAGAAGGCGTAGTCGCAGTACGCCCGGCCCGCGGCCCGCGAGAGCTTGTCGTGGAGCGCCTCCTCGGTGGTGGTGGCGGGCGTCGTGTTGGGCATCTCGAAGATGGAGGTGACGCCGCCCATCACCGCGGCGGCGGTGCCCGTGGCGAGATCCTCCTTGTGTTCGAGGCCCGGCTCGCGGAAGTGCACCTGGGTGTCGATCACGCCCGGCAGCACGTGAAGGCCGCCGATGTCGAGCTCGGCTCCCGCGTCCGCCATCGACAAATCGCCGATGGCGGCGATGCGGCCGCCGCGGACGCCGACGTCCGCGACGCCGATGCCGTTCTGGTTCACCACCGTTCCGCCGCGCAGCAGGAGATCGAAGGTCGCGCTCATCGAAGTTCCCGACGGCCTTTGTCTCGGCCAGAATGGATGCGGGCCCGGAAGGTCCACATCCCCAGCGAGGCGTGGTAGTCCCTGGCAGGCCGCGCTGCAACCATCTCGATCGATCGAGACGAAGAGGATCCATGGTCACAGCCATCCGCCCCGCCGACCTCGCGGAGCGCCTTCGCTCCGGGCAGCCGACGATCCTCGTGGACGTGCGGCAGCCGTGGGAGCATGAGCTCGCGAAGCTGCCCGAGAGCGTGCTCATCCCCTTGGCAGAGCTGCCGGCGCGCGCCGGGGAGATCGAGGCCCCCGGGGACGCCCTCGTCGTCGCGTACTGCCACCATGGCGTGCGGAGCCTGTCCGGGGCGGCGATCCTCCTCCGGCACGGCTTCCGTCACGTCGCGTCGCTCGCGGGCGGGATCGAGGCCTGGTCCGCGGAGGTGGATCCCAAGGTCCCCCGGTACTGAGCGATCGTGGGGGGGGCGCTTCTCGACGGGCTCAGCCCATCTGCATCCGCTCGAACACCCGCTCTCGACGGCCGAAGCGCGCGTAGGCGATCCCGACCAGCACCATCCCCGCCGCCATCGTGCCCCACATCAGCAGGGGCTCGGCGCGGAGGTGATCGAACGCGATCCCGCCGACCAGCGGCCCGAGCGAGATGCCCAGGGTCTGCATCAGGCCGAAGAGCCCGAACGCCCGGCCCATACGCGCGGGATCGCCAAGCGTCGCCGCGGTGTCGGAGAGCGCCGGAGCGAAGATCACTTCGCCGGCGGTGAGCACCGCCATGCCAACGGCCATCCCCGCGAAGGTGGCGGACGATCCGAACACCACGTAGGCGGCGGCGTAGAGGAGCGCCCCCACGAAGAGCGCGCGCCGCATCCCCCACGGCTTCGCGATGGCCACCGCGGGCACCTGGAATAGCACTACCGCCAGGCCGTTCACCGTGTAGAGCAGGCCGACGTCCGCCTTGGTGAAGCCGAGCATGGAGCTCGTGTAGAGCGAGAGGGTCGAGAAGATCTGGACCGTCAGCACCGAGCCGAGCAGCACGAGCACGAGGTAGGACGCGAAGATCCGTTGCTGGCGCAGGACGTCGATCGCCGCTCGCATCTCGAGCTTCGGGCGCTTCTGGGGGACCGCAGCCAGCCGCGGCCGATCCTTGACCGGGAGCACCGCGAAGATGGTGAGCAGCGTGGCGGGCGCCGCAACGAAGAAGAGGGTGCCGTAGGAGTGGGACGCCAGGAAGCCGCCGAGCGCCGGCCCCACCGCCCAGCCCACGTTGAGGCCGATCCGCTGCAGGCCGAAGGCCGCCACCCGCTCGTCCGGCGGGGCCAGCTCCGTCACCGCAGCGCTCGCCGCCGGCTCGAACTGCGAGCGGAGCAGACCGTTGGTGATCACGAGGACGCCGATGACCCAGATGGGCGCGGAGACCAGCACCGCGGCGCCGAGCGCCGCGAGGTTGACCGCCCGGGCGGCCAGGCCCGAGACCATCACCTTGCGGCGGCCGATGCGATCCGAGAGCTCGCCCGAGATCCCCTGCCCCACGGCCGCCACCAGGCCGCCCACCAGGTAGATGGCGCCGTACAGCGCGCCGGTGGCGCCGCGGTCCTCGACGATGTGGATCGCCATGAAGGGCATCACCAGGGAGAAGCCCATGGTGTTGATGCAGCGGGCGAGCGCCAGGAGCCAGATCCGGCGATCGAGCCTCGTGAACGGCTCGAGGAGGCTCGGCCTCTGCGGATCGCCGGTGGTGGTTTCGTGCTGCGCGGCCGCGCGCCTGGTGGGCATGGGTGCCGGGAGGTCCCTTCCGGTGGATGAGTGAGCGGCGTGCCGGTGCGCGCGCGAGGTGGTGAGGGTCGTATAACGTCGGTTGGGCGCTGGATCGAGCGCGGTCCCCGGGGAGCGCGGGATCGGCTGCCCGGACGCCGCCAGCCGGTATGACGACGGCCATTCCCCGCCGGGGGCCGGCCGAGGGTATCTTCTCCTCCGATGCGATTCTTCGAGACCGTGCACGGCGTCTACTTCGACGACCTCGACGCGTACCAGATCCTCCACAACGCCCGGTACGTGCTCCTGATCGAGCGCACGATCGGCGCGTTCTGGGAGCACCTCTTCGGATGGGGCGGGCTCCTGGACACGGAAGCCCATCCCGACCAGTCCCATCTGGTCCGCGCCAACCACATCGCCTACGAGCGGCCGGTGGAGGGCATCGGCCAGGTGCGCGTGCGGATCTGGGTGGAAAAGCTGGGCCGCACCAGCCTCACCTTCGGCTTCCGCGTTCTCCCGCTCGATCAGGATCTCGACTACGCGGTGGGCAGCCGGGTGATGGTGCGCGTGGATCCGACGACGCGCCAGCCCGTGCCGTGGACGGACGAGCTCCGCCAAAGGGTCGCGCCGTACGTAGCCGGCTGACGCGAACATCGGAGAAGGGAGCGCCGGCAACCGATGGGAGCGGCGGGGCCGCTCTCCGGTTGCCGGCGTCGAAGGGTGCGCTTCGGCATCGATACCGACGCTCCGGAACGCACCAGCGTTTGCCTACGGCTCAGGCGCTCGATATCGCCAGACGCTCACCTCGACCTTGCCACCCTTGTTCTCCTGAAAGCCGACGTCCACGAAGCCGTCACCGAAGGCCGCGTCCGCCAGGAGCGCCTTCGGGCGATCGAGCTTGATCCACTCGGGCGCACCGGGGCCCGAGACGTCGGCCACGTGCATCGTCCTCGTTCCAACAAACGTTTCGTCGGACACGAACAAATGCCCGCTGGGCGTGATGGCGACGAGGTTCGCATCGAACCCTCTCACCGCAGGGGGCGTGCCCAGTTTCCTCCATTCGCCATCCGCCTTCAGCCAGAGCTCTGCTACTGCGCCGGGCCCCGTGCCGATCTTGCGCAGCGCAACGGCACGCCCGCCATCCGCGACGACCTGCTGGACGCTTCCGAGGGCGCGGTCGAGACTGAATGCCACTCCATCGAAGCGATGGATGGACCCCACGGAGTCGTTCCCGTATTCGGAGAAGAATATGAAGACATCGCCGGTCTCAGGGTCGGCGGCAAGCCTGGGTTCCCCCGGCTGTCCTTCCTCGTCGAACCGGGCGACCTCCTCCCACTCGCCGGACGCGTTTCTCTTGAGGAGGGCCGCCCAGACCCATTTTGGACGAGGCGGGGGCATTCCCTCCTCACCTTCGACCTCGTCGTAACGGTTGAGGATCGCGTACACCTCGTCCCCTACCGCTACGAGACCAACTCCGAACACATGAAAATGAGTGTCGCCGTCCGGAGGAGCGGCGTACTCCTCGGCGGCCTCGCCCGACGTCGGGTCGATCGAGATGAACCTTTCCCCGCGGTCCGGTGGATCCCCGGGGGTCGAGTGAACCACCTGGAGGACGAGGCGTCCGGCTGCTGCCTCCGCGCCCAGGACACGTTGGTAGGTGCCCTTGGCGGGAAGGGTCGTGAGCTTGTCCGCCTCGAAGGTGCTCCCTGATCTCCGGATCCGCTGGATCCAGTTCTCGGGATCACCACTGACCACCCAAGTGGCGTCGTCGGTACGCACCAAGCGGGCATCGCTAAGCGCCGTTCCACTGGGACCACCTACGACGCGCGAGATCTCGGCCGAACTCCACGAGGAGCCCGAGCCGCCGCTGCCAGCCGTTCCCCCAGAGCCGCCCGAGCCGCCGCTTCCTCCCGATCCGCCAGCTCCCCCGATCCCTCCGGTTCCTCCGCCGCTGCCACCCGAGCCACCGCTGCCACCCGAGCCGCCGCTACCACCGCTGGCCTGGCCTCCGTCGCCGCCGCCTCCTTCACCACCACCGCCGTCTCCCGTGCCGCAAGCCATCGACACGACGAGTAGGGACACTCCCAACCCTGCCAAGACCTTGTGCAACATCGGACCCTCCAGTCTCCGCTCTCGCGGCACCGATTTCATATGTTTCGGGATCCCACCCAACCGGCGACGTGCATGAGAGACCGAGCACGCGCCTGCCACACGCTGACCACCCACCCCGGACCGTCGTCCGAGGCCGGACCCCTTGTATCTTCTTTCGACACCCAGAACAACCTGGACCGCTCTCGACGACCGACATGCCCCGTCCAGTTCAATTCACTTTCAGTCTCAACCCTCTTGACATTGCACGGACGCCGCGGTCAGCATCCTCCCCGACCATCTGGAGGTCGTTGGGGAGCCGTTCGCGTCGGGGTAGGGCACGATCGGTGGGTCTGCGTCGTCGACGAGATCCGTAGTCGTCACCTGGTATTTTCGATGCCGGCAAAGGCATCGGCCACCGAGGGGTTTGCCTTGCATACGCGACTCGTGAACGCCTGGCGGGTGATCCTGCCTCTGCTGCTGTCGCTGTCGCTGTCGGGAGCCTGCAGCTGCGAGGAGCCGACGCCCCCAGGACCTGCCGACGTGCTGCCGGAAGTTCTCACGCTCACGGCGAGCCCCGATGCGATCCTGCCGGGCGACGTGTCGATCATCGCCTGGACGACGAAGGGCGCCTCGGAGGTGGCGCTCTCGGCAGGCGGGGTAGCGATCGATCTCGGTGACGCCCGGGCGGGCGCCGGCAGCGCCGTCGTCCAGCCCACCGTCGATACGACCTACGAGCTCGTCGCGACCTCCGCGAGCGGGAATACGGCGACGGGTTCTGTGACGGTGAAGGTCCTCGAAGAGAAGCCGGGAGACGTCTCGCTCACTGCGACTCCGGGCGAGATCATCGCAGGTGAACCGGTGACGCTGGAGTGGGTCGCCGAAGGCGCGGCCGGGGTCGAGATCACGGACGTCCCTGCGGTTCGCTCCGTCTCGCCGACCTCCGAGCCGTTCGTCGACGTGAGCGGCAGCCCGACGGCGGTCAGCCTCCCCTTGGATTCCTGCAACGCGGGCTGGAAGGACGAGGGCTGCCCGATCGTGCGCTTTCCCGACGGGTTCACCTTCCCATTCGACGGGCGGGTGCACTCGGAGGCCCGCGTCTACGTGAACGGCTTCATCAGCTTCGACACGCTGCGGACGGGCCCGAGCCATGAGATCGAAGCGCTGCCCGCCGCCGGACAGAAGTACGTACACCTCGCGGCGTTCTGGACGGATCTCGCGGTACGGGAAGACGTCCATGTCGACCTGGCCGAGGATGCCAAAGGTCGGCATCTCGTCGTCCAGTGGCACCACGTCTATTGGACCAAGGCCAGCTCGGATCTCACCTTCGAGATCATCCTCTGGGAGGATGGGGACTTCGATTTTCGCTATGGCGACATGGAGGCCGACGAGGAGGTCCTGGGCGGCGTGGCGACCATCGGCTACCAGAACACGACCGGGACCGACGGCGTGCTCGTCACGCACCTGACGCCGATCCCGACTCTCGCCCATTCCGGCTACGCGTTCCGGATGTCGCGCGCTCTCGCCGAAGCGGGAAGCGCCACCGTGAAGCCGCTCGTCACCCGGGACTACGTGCTCACCGCGAAGGACGCGGACGGTTCGACGCGCGAGGCCACCGCGACGGTGAAGGTGCATCCCGCGACCACGCTCGTCGCCTCGGCATCCAAGAACGCCGTCGACGAAGGCGGCGCCTTCGCGATCGGTTGGAGTGCCCCCAACGCCACGGCGGTCGTGATCTCCGAGGGGGGCGAACCGATTCATCGAGCCGGTCCCTCGGAGGTCGCGGAAGGCACCCTCGAGATCTCCGCAGCCGGCGTTGGCACCCATCGCTATTCCGTGGAGGCGACCGGCCCCTTGGGCAGGCGAGCTGAAGCGACCATCGAGGTGGAGGTCCGCGAAGCCTTCGGCCTGGACTCCTTCGACGGGGACGCCGAGATTGCGGTGGGCGGATCGGCCTCGCTTCGGTGGAAGACGCACGGGGCTCAGGATCTCTCGCTCAGGGCGGACGGCACGGCGCTCGACGTCACCGGCATCGGAAGGGATGAGGGCTCGGTTTCCGTCTCACCGGAAACCACCACGAAATACACGTTGACGATCTCCCGTGCCGACGGTCGCCGCGAGTCCCGAGACTGGACCGTCCGGGTCCTTCGGGCCCGCCTGGACGACGCCCACTTCACCGCCGACCGCGGCGCAGGCGGCGGCTCGACCGCAGTCGTCTGGTCGGCCTCGTCGCCCTCCGGCGATCCGATCGCGGTGCGCGCGTACGCGATGCGCGAACTGGATGCTGCCGGCGCGCCCTTCGAAGACATCGGCCTCAGCGGCACGGAGATAAGGGGCGACGCAGGGACGATCGATTTCCCTGCCGGCTTCGTCTTTCCCTACCTGGGCGTGGAGATGCGCAGAGTGCTGGTGGCTTCGGCGGGTTACCTGGCGTTCGATCTTTCGGCGGGCGCTCACGCGATCGGCACGCGCCTCCCGACGACCCGAACGAAGATCCACCTGGCTCCCTTCTGGGACGCGATCTACCCGGGCGAGACGGGGAAGCTCTCCTGGGCGTTCGTCTCCGACTCCGAAGGGGACCGCCTGATCGTGCAGTGGAAGGGCTATGAACACTTTTCCTGGGAAGGGACCTCCGGCGGTCTCGACTTCCAGGTGTTGCTGTTCGCCGACGGGAGCTTCGACTTCAGGTACGGGGCGATGAAGGGGCCCGATCCCCGAGGAGCGAACGGCGGGAGCGCCGTGATCGGGTTTCAGGACACCGCAGGCCTGAAGGGATACTCGATGGTCTTCCATCGCGCGATGGCGGGTGGACTCTCCCATCGGTCGTTCCGGTTCGACGCCGCGCTGCCCGGGAGCGGATCTACGAGCGTCGTCGTGCCCTCCGGCGGGCGGATCGACGTTTGCGCGGTCACGGCCGGGGACGAGGAGTGCCGGGTCGTCATCCTCTCCGTCGACACGCCCGGCGACCTCGCCTTGACGGAGCTCCAGCTCGATCCTTCCGGCGGCCCCGGCGCGCAGTGGTTCGAGGTGCGCAACGTCTCGAACCGTTCCATCACACTCGACGGGATGGAGATCTCTTCCGGATCGGCGTTCCATACGATCGCGCCGGCTTCGCCGCTCGTCGTGCCTCCGGGGCGGTACGTCACGTTCGCCGCCGGGCCGTCGCCCGGCTTCAGCCCCGACTACGTCTATGGGAGTGACCTCCCCTTCGATCGGGCCAGCGGAGACCTCTCCCTGGTGTCGGCGGGCGTCACCCTGGCGAGCGTGCAATGGGAGCCTTCGTGGGAGCGCAAGCCGGGTGTTTCTCTTTCCCTGGACGGCTCGCTCGAGACCACCTCGTACGCGTCATGGCCGGTCTCGGATCGGGACGCCTTCTGCGAGGCCGTCGAGGCGTACTTCGGGACCGATCGAGGATCACCAGGGCGGCCTGGACGTGACTGCCGCAGCCCCTATGACGTCGACTTCCATGCTTCGGCGCCCTTCGTCGACATCTCGGCATCCGGGGCCGAGATCATCTTCACGGATTTCGACATGCGGATGCCCTACGGCATGCCGGTCGATTTTCCTTTCTTCGAAGCGGGCGACCGCGACGAGCTCGTCGTCAGGGCGATCGGAGAAATTGCCTTCGGCCTGACGTGCCCCGTATACCACTGCGCCGCTGACCTGGACGAGGGCGGAATCGCGGTGCTCTCGTCATTCGATCTCATCCAACAGGCCGGCTCGAAGGTGCTTTGGGAGGTGCGATCGGTCGACGCCCGCCGGGTCGCGATCGTGCAATGGAATCGATTCACCATCAGTGAAGACCACGGCTCGATCACCATGCAGGCGCAGCTCTGGGAGGGTGGCGACATCGTCCTCGTCTACTCGTCGGTGGACATCGACGATCTCGGCGACGGATGGGTAGGACTCTGGGACGTCGCCGCCACTCAAACCTTCCTGGGCTTCGAGGCCCAGGACAACCTCTACGGCGGCCGGACGGTTCTTTTCGATCGCAGATGAGGGAAGCCTCCATCAGGGAGTCGACCTCGACCTCCCCTGACGCCCTACCGGAAGTCGTGTGACTTCGGCAGCGCCGGCTCGACGGGGCCGCCCAGCGCCTGGAACGCGCGGCCCTTCACCGTGGCCACGCCGTCGAGGTTCTGGAGCGGCCCCTCGATCAGGAGGAGCGCGCTGGTGAGGAGCAGCGTGCGGTGCTCGGCGAAGGTCTCCGGATCGATCACCGCGTTGGCGAAGCCGGTCTCGTCCTCGACGGTGACGAAGACCATGCCGTTGGCCGTGCCAGGGCGCTGGCGGACGATCACCTGGCCGGCTACGCGGATCCAGCTCCCGTTGCGGCAGGAGGGCACCTGCCCGGAAGGCGTCACGCCCAACTCGTCGAGCTCGCCCCGCATGCGGGCGACGAGGTGAGGGCCCACGGTGAGGCCGGTGGAGGCGTAGTCGGCCAGGGTGCGCTGCAGCTCGGTGAGCTCGGGGAGCGGCGAGCCGGACGCCTTGGGCGGCGGCGCCAGAGGCCCTCCCGAGGCGAGGATGGCGCGCACGTCCCAGAGCGCCTGCCGACGGGTGGCGCCCAGGCTCGCGAAGGCTCCGGCCTCCGCCAGGAGCTCCGCCCGCCGGGCGTCGAGTCCCGCCCGCAGGCATACGTCGGCCGGATCGCGAAACGGGCGCTCGCGCCTCGCCTCCACGATCCTCGTCGCGGCGAGATCTCCCAGGCCGATCACGCTGCGCAGGCCCAGCCGCACCTCGCGATCGCCCGTGACCTTCGCGCCCACCTCCGACTCCACCACGCAGGGCGTGCGCACCCGGACGCCGTGGCGCTGCGCGTCCTTCACCAGGGTGGCGGGCGCGTAGAAGCCCATGGGCTGGTTGTTCAGGAGCGCCGCCAGGAACACCGCCGGATGGTGCACCTTGATCCAGAGGCTCGCGTACACGAGCAGGGCGAAGCTCGCCGCGTGGCTCTCGGGGAACCCGTACTCGGCGAAGGACTCGATCCCGAGGATCACCTCGTCCCGCGCCTTCTCGCTGAAGCCCTTGCGATCCATGCCCTCCCGCAGGCGATCCACGAAGCGCTGCATGCGCTCGCGAGACCGCTTGTGGCTCATGGCCTTGCGCAGCTCCTGCGCCTCCCCTCCGGTGAAGTCCGCCGCCACCATGGCCACCCGCATGAGCTGCTCCTGGAAGAGGGGCACTCCCAGCGTCCGCTCGAGCACGGGCTCCAGAGACGGGTGCGGGTAGACCACCTCCTGGCGCCCTGCACGCCGCGCGAGGTACGGGTTCACCATCTTCCCCACGATGGGTCCGGGGCGGATCAGCCCCACCTCCACTACCAGGTCGTAGAACTTCCGCGGCTTCATGCGCGGCAGCGTGGCCATCTGCGCGCGGCTCTCGATCTGGAAGACGCCCACCGTGTCGGCGGCGCAGGCGGCGTCGTAGACCTTCGGATCATCCGCGGGGAGCTGCGACAGATCGACGACCGTGCCCCGCTCGGCGAGGATCGCCACCGAGTCCTCCAGCGCCGCCATCATCCCCAAGCCGAGGAGGTCGATCTTGATGAGCTTGCACTGCTCGACGTCGTCCTTGTCCCACTGGAGCACGGTGCGATCGGGCATCGCCGCCGGCTCCAGGGGGACGATCTCGTCGAGGCGGCCCTTGGCGATGATCATGCCGCCGGAGTGCTGGGAGAGGTGCCGCGGCAAGGAGCGCAGCTCGTCGCAGAGATCGACGAGCAGGCCGAGGCGCTCGTCGCCGGGGCGCAGGCCCGCCCGCGCGATCCGCTCCTCCTTCGATGGGTCTTCCTCGTGGTAGCGGGAGGAATGCCGCGCCATGCGATCGATCGCGTCCGCGGACAGCCCTAGCACCTTCCCGACCTCGCGCACCGCCGAGCGTCCCCTGTAGGTGATCACCTCGGCGCACATGGCAGCGCCGCTGCGGCCGTAGCGCTCGTACACGTACTGGATCACCCGCTCGCGGCGATCGCCCGAGGGCAGGTCGAGGTCGATGTCGGGCCACTCCCCCCGCTCCTCGGAGAGGAAGCGCTCGAAGAGCAGGCCCATCCCCACCGGATCCACCGCGGTGATCCCCAGCGAGTAGCAGACGGCCGAGTTGGCAGCGGAGCCGCGGCCCTGGGTGAGGATGCCGTTCTCCACGCAAAAAGCGACGATGTCCCAGACGATGAGGAAGTAGCCCGCCAGCTTCAGCTTGCCGATGAGGGCGAGCTCGTGCTCGAGCTGCGCCCGCGCCTTCCCTCCGAGGCGCGCGCCGTAGCGGCGCCGCGCGCCCTCCATGGTGAGCCGCACCAGCAGGGCCTGCTGCGTGTCGCCCGGCTCCACCGGGTAGTCGGGGAACTCGTAGGGCAGCGCGTCCATGGTGAAGGCGCAGCGCTCCGCGATCGCCGCGGTGCCGGCGATCGCCTCCGGCAGATCGGAGAAGCGCCGCACCCACTCGTCCGGCGGGTGCACGTGGCGATCGGCGTTGCGGGTCAGGAGCGCCCCCGCCGAGTCGATGGTGACGCCTTCGCGGATGCAGGTGAGGACGTCCATCACCCTGCGTTCCCGAGCGCTCGCGAATCGCACGTCCCCGGTGGCGACGAGGTCGAGTCCGTGCTGCTTGGCGAGGGCGATCATCGCCCGGTTGCGCCGCTCGTCGGCGGGATCGAGGCGGCGCCGCACCTCCGCCACCGCGCGATCCCTCCCGAGGGCCCGCGCCACCCGATCCGCTGCCTTCGCGTCCCGGCACTCGCCGAGCAGGGCGACGAGGCCCCCGGCGTGGAGGGCCACGTCCTCGAGCGTGACCAGGTGGGTGCCCTTCGCGCGATCCGCGTGGGAGAGGGTCAGCAGCCGGCAGAGGTTGCGGTAGCCTTGCGCGTCCTCCACCAGCAGTCGCAGGGAGCCCACGTCCCTCACGTCCACGTCTGCCGCGACGATCGGTCGGAGGCCAGCCTGCCTGGCGGCGGCGTGGAACCGGGGGGCGCCGTAGAGCCCGCCGTGATCGCCGCATGCCATGGCGTCGTAGCCCAGCGCCGCCGCGCGCTCGGCGAGATCCTCCGGCTGCGAGGCCCCGCGGAGGAACGAGAACGCGCTGCGGGCCCGCAGCTCTACGTAGCGGGGCCGCTGCCGTCTCGGGCGCTGTCGGTCGAAAGGCGTCACGGGCGATCGGGGCTCTTCACCCCGATCGATAGGAACATTCGTTCAGTCCGTCAAGTGCCGCCGATCATGGGCCCACCGTCACCGAGATCGTGCGGGTCGTCATCAGGCCGCCGGGGCCATGGGCCGTGAGCGTGTAGGTCCGCGTCGACGACGTGGAGACCTGCCTGGTCCCGTTGACGGCGAGCGTCGGCACCGCGAACGAATACCCGGAGTTCGGCAGGGTGGGAATATCCGTTTGGTAGCCGATGAGCACCCCCGAGGTGCCGGTGTAGTTCTGGTAGCCGATCGTTGCCCACGCACCGCGCGCGTCGCTGCCGGGAGACATCGTTCCGTAGCGGTACTCGAAGTAACCGTCCTCCCACATGATCACCTGGAAGTTGAGGTCCGTAGTAAAGTCGGTGAAGTGCGGCCACTGCACGACCACGTATCGTCCCCTCCCGTCCGATCCGTCGTCCCAGATCATTGGCGAGCCGGGAAACAGGTCCTGCCAGAATGGCGCCAGGTGCACGTATGGACTGGACGTCGAGGGGATCGCGGTGTTGGTCCAGCTGTCGCCCGTGCGAGCGATGTCGAAGCTGATGAAGCCGTTCATGTAGACCCGCGCCTGCGTGCGAGGCGTGCCGTCGAAGGGGAACGTGAACCCGCTGGGGAAGGTGAGAACGGGGCACTCCTCGTCGGAGTAGCCCGAGTTGCACGAGTCCGAGGGGAGGGTCCGCTTGGTCGGGCTCCCGCTGATGTCCATGAACGCGGGGGTCCCCGGCGTCATGATCATGGTCTGCGGGATGTCGAGGGTGACCGAGGTCGCGCCCACGGTCTGCCACGCCAGCGTCGTCGTGCCGCCGCCGGCAGGGAGGACGTCGGGCGAGGCGGTGAAGGAGACGATGTCGAAGACCGGGGCGTCCACGTGGGCGTTCGCCGTTGCGGTGCCGCCCAGCGAATTGACGGCCACGGCGCGGTAGTCCTTGGGTCCGTTCGGCGTCACCTGGATGGAGCCGCCTGCCGCCCTCCCGCCGACGTATTCGCCCATCGCCGGGAGGATCGGATCGCCCGATGCGTCCAGCTGGTAGATGGCGATCGAGACGGCGCCGGTCGTGGCCCACGTGAGCAGCACCGGGATCCCCGTCGTGGGATCGTAGAAAGGCTCGTCCGCAGTGAACGAAACGGTGGGCAAGGCCACGACCTCGACCTCCACCTCGGCGAGATCCGGCGTTCCGTGGCTCGTCGACGCCGCGAGACGCAACTTGCGCAGCCCTGGATCCTGGATCTCGATCGTCGCCTTCCCCAGCGCCGGATCGCCGATCGGGTACACGGTGCCGAGATCGTCCCTCAGCTCGAGGACCGGCGCTTCACCCTGTCTGTCGGGCCCGACCACCCAGGAGAGACGGATCGGATCTCCCTGGTTCACGATCGTGTCCGCCGTCTCGAATCGATCCAGGATCGGGCCGTCGCGAACCACCACCGGCCTCGCCTCGGAGGTCGACTCCATCGCGCCGTTGGTCACCTGCAGGGTGAACAGGACCTCGCCGTCCGATACGGGCGCGTTCGCGGTGCAGGTTCCCGACGCGATCACGGCGGGGTCGGTGGTGGTGCAGCCCGGCATGGCGCCGCTGGGCCCCAGCACCTGCAGCGAGCTTCCGCCGAGGTTGGCCCACGAGAAGGTGAGCGGCGCGCCGGCGTGCACCTTCCCTGCGGAGGTCTCGAACGAGAGAACGACGGGCGGGCCCACCGTGACGTCGATGGCGCTCTCGACCGGATACTCGGCGGCGTTGAAGGCCCGGAGAACGAAGGTCGAGTCGGCGCCGATCGGCGCCCGTACCGATCCGTTGGCGGGGAGCGGCTCCGGTGTCGCGATCCCCTCGATCTCGACACGGACCGCGTCCTGAGTGGTCCACGACAGCCTCACCTCCTCGCCCTCGCCCACCCTGGCCGGGAGCGCGATGAACGACTCGATCGTCGGCACGGGCACCGAGGGCACGACCAGCGTCTTGCTGACCGACGAGCCGTCGACCCCGGCGGCCGTGAGGCGGAAGGTGGTGGCGCCGGCCAGGTCCAGCTCCGCGGCGCTCTCGGCTGGCTGCTGCAGCACGACGTATCCGCCGGGGTCGGCCTCGATCGACACGAACTGCGTGTTGAGCGCCTTCCAGGAGAGGACCACCGTCCCGGACTCGGTGACGGCGGGGGGCGTGGAGAGGAAGGCGACGACCATCGGCTCCGTGTCGACGGTGAGCTCGACCCGTGAGTCGACCTCGAGCGGCCCGCGGCTCGCGTGGAGGAGGAACCGGCCGCTGACGCCCACCGGCGCCTCGACCTCGCCCTGCTCCCTCTCGTCCTCCGCCGCGACGTACTCGAAGCCCTCGGGGCTGGACAACACCACGCGCTCGGCGCCCCTCGTCTCCCACCGCACCGTCACCACCGCCCCGGGGGGTGCGTGCTCCACGGACGAGGAGAACGACGAGATCACCGGAGCGACCGTGACGACCACCGCCTTCGAGTCCTCCCCGCCGAGGCCGGTCGCGAGGATCCGGTACTCGGTCGAGGTGGTGGGCGAGACGGCGATCGAGCCGGACGGCATGTCTTCGTCGAAGACGATCTCTTCCCCTGCGGTGATCGTCACGTGGGCTGCGCGCTCCGTCCGCCACCACAGCTCGGTCGACGCCCCGTAGTCGAGCGTGGGATCCTTCGCCTCGAAGACGACGCTCGGCGCATCCGGCTTGCCGACCGTCACCCGTGCCGTGCTCCGCACGCTCTCGCCCCCGGCGCCGGTCGCCTTCAGCTCGTAGCGGGTGGTCGAGGTGGGCCAGACCTCGACGCTGCCGGCCGACGCGGAGGCTCCGGCGAGGTCGATGGCCCCGTCCTTGTCCGATTCGAGCGCGACGGCGGTCGCGCCGGAGGTCTTCCACGAGAGGATGGTGGACTGGCCAGCCTCGATAGAGATGGGCGACGCCGAGAACTGCGTGATCTGCAGCGCGTCGTCGGTCTCGGCTTCCGGCTCGGCACCGCCGCAACCGAACATCACGGCGATTGAAAAAACGGGAACCAGGATCCTACTCGAAATGGCGCTCGACCGGCACATGGTGGCCTCCTCGCAGCATCGGATTTCGATTTGCGAATCGAGCCCATCACAACTTCAGCCAAGACGTCAAACACCCCCATTGAGATGAATTCATAATATTGACGCAGAAATCATTTCCCGAGGCGCGCACTCGACCAAGCGCGCCTCGGGCCCTTCGATCGTCAAGGGGAGACGGTCACCGTGATCGTCTCGCTCACCTGGATCCCGCCAGGGCCATGAGCGGTGAGCGTATACGTCCTCGTCGTCGTCGGCTGAACGATCGTAGATCCGGTGGGCAGGAGCTGCGGCTGCCCGAACGAGTACCCGGAGTTCTCGAGGGTCGGCACGATCGTGTCGAAGCTCACGAGGTGACCGCTGGTGCCGGCGAGGTTCTGGTAGCCGATCGTCGCGGACTCGCCGAGCGCCTTGCTCGTCCCAACCTGGCTCGTCATGGTCGCATAGCGATAGTCGAACGAGCCATCGTCCCACATGACGATCTGGAAATTCATGTCGTCGACCTGGTAGGCGCCGCTGAAATGAGTCCACTGCACGACCATGTATTGCCCTCGTGCGTCCCATCCCGTGTCGTAGAGGATGTCGTTCGTCGTCGGCTTGATGTCGTCCCAGAACGCGGCGAGGTTGGCGTAGGTCCTCGACGGGTTGGGGATCGCGAAGTTCGTGTAGTTGATCCCCGTGAAACCCAGATCGAAGCCGATGAAGCCGTTGTGGAACAGCTTCGCCCGGTCGTGCAGGACGCCGTCGAACGGGAAGGTGAACCCGTCCGGGAAATCGACGGTGGCGCAGCCCTCGTCGTCGAACTGCGTAACGCAGTTGTGCGGCATCGACTCCTGCCGGGTCGGGCTGGTCGAGATGTCCATGAAGGGCTCGGTGGCGGGGGAGACGCCGAAGCCCTGCGGGATGTCCAGGTCCACCGCGTCGGCCCCGACGGTCTGCCACTCCAGCGTCACGCTCTCCCCCGGGGAGATCACGTCGGGGGTCGCGGAGAACGAGACGATCTGGAACGAGGGCGCGTCCACCAGGACGTCGTCGCTGACGGTGGCGCCCGCTGCGTTCGTCGCGACGGCGCGGTAGGTGGTGGGCCCGACGGGCCTCACGTCACGGCTGCCGGAGGCGAGCTCCTGGGGGGTGGCGACATGGACCGGCGGCATGACGGGAGCGCCCGAGCCGTCGAGGGCGAAGATGGACAAGGTGCTGGCGCCGGACGCGCTCCAGGTGAGCGTCACCGGCACGCCCGACGCAGGATCGTACGTCGGCGAGCTCGCCGAGAGCGAGACCGCTGGCGCCTCGAAGATCTCGACCCGAGCGGTCGCCGAGGTCGGCGACGTCGAGTCGGTGCTCGCCGTGAGCGTGAAGGTGCGCGTGCCGATGCCCGCCGGCGTGATGACCAGCGACGAAGGCGCAGGTTCTCCCAGCGGATACTCGTTGCCGAGTTCGTCCTCCAGGGCGAGGATCGGCGGGTTCCCGTAGGCGTCGGGGCCGACGACCCAGCTCAGCTCGAAATCGTCCCCTTCGGTGATCCGCGTGGGGCTGGCCACGAACCTCGAGATGATGACCCCGTCGCGCAGCAGGACCGTGAGCGAGCGGGTGCTCTCCTCGCCGAGGGCATTCGCCACGACGAGGGTGAACTCGACCTCGCCGTCCATGGTGGGGGCGAAGGTCGTGCACCCGCCGAGGGCGACGTCGGAGGCGCCCGCGATCGAGCAGTCGAGCATGGGGCCGTCGGGTCCCAGCACCTCCGCGGAGACGCCGCCGAGGTTCGCCCAGGTGAAGAGGAGCGCGTTGCCGGGCTGGGCCTCTTCCTCCTCACACTCGAAGTCGAGGATCGAGGGCGCGCCCGTCGTCACCGCCAGCGAGCTCTCGGCCTTCGCGCCGGCGTCGTTGAAGGCCTTGAGCACGATCGTCGAGTCGGAGTCGATCGAGACCGAGGTGCTCCCGCTCACCTCGAGCGGCGTGGGCAGGGGCTGCCCGCCGATCTCCAGCTCGACGCGCGACGCCCCTGTCGTCGTCCATGACAGAAGGAATTCCTCTCCTCGCCCGACCCTGCCGGGCGACGCCGCGAACGAGCCGATGGTGGGCTCGGGAAGCGCAGCGACCTCCAGCTCGGAGGTGGCGATCTCGCCTCGCGGCCCCGTCGCCGTGAGGACGAACCTGGTGTCCTCGGCGACCCACGCCTCCACGGTGCCCTCGTCCTCCTGGTGCTGCAGCACGAGGTAGCCGCCGGGGATCGCCTCGATCGACGACGAGATCGCGCCGGCGGTCCGCCAGGACAGGACCACGGTGCCCGTGATCGTCACGGCCGGCGGATCTGCGGAGAAGGAGAGCACCACAGGCGTGCTGTCCAAGTGCACCACGGCCTCCGACGAGACCTCGATCGATCCGCGGAGGATCGTGAGGAGGAACCTGCCGCTGGCGCCGACCGGGGCGGAGACCTCCCCGCGATCGAGCTCCGCGGCGGGCGCGTCGTGAACGAAGCCCTCCACGTTAGAAACGGTCACCGCTTCCGCGCCGCTCGTCTCCCAGCGCAGGGTCACCGAGGTCCCGACGTGGACGGGGTCCGTTACGTCCGCCGTGAAGACGTACAGCACCGGAGCTACCTCCACGGTCACCGTCTGCTCCCGCTCCCCGCCGGGCCCGGTCGCCACCAGCCGATACGAGGTCGTCCTCGAAGGGCTGACGGTGAGTGCGCCGATCGGCTCGCCCTCCTGGTGGATCACCTCGTCGCCATCCGAGATCCGTACCGCCGTCGCGCCGGTGGTCGTCCAGGTGAGCTCGGTCGACCCTCCGTAGTCGATGCGGCCGTCCTTCGCCTGGAACGTGATCGTCGGGAGCCCCCCCTGCACCTCGACGAGCGTCGTGGCGGTCGTCGTCTTCCCTTCGTCGCCGGACGCCGTCAGCACGTACCGGGTCGTGGCGTCCGGCCGGACGTCGACGCTCCCTGCGGACGCGGCGGCTCCGCCCAGATCGATCGGGTCCTGGCCCTCGGGAGCGATGACGACCGCCCCTGCTCCCGTGGTCTCCCAGGTGAGCCTCGAAGCCTGGCCTGGTTCCACCGACTGCGGCGATGCCGTGAAGGAGACGATCGTGGGGGCGGTCCCGCCTGCCGCCGGTGAATCGTCCTTCTCGCCGCATCCCGCTGCCACGGCCGCCAGCAGGACCAGGATTGCGCCTGGCCGCAGACTCGATCTCACCACACCCATCGGTCGCCTCTCGAGAGGGGCGGTGGTCTCCGCCCTCAATTTGGTGGTCCGACATTCGACCACGGCGATTCACGAAGGGTCAAACCAAGAGCCACGAAAGGATCGGATCGCCTGCTTTGGCGGGCAGCGAACCAGGCGGCGACGTGAACGGGCTCCACCCTCTCGCAGGCCGGTCAGTCGTAGCGGCCCACGAGGGACCATGCACCCGTGGTGAAGTCCTGGGTCAGCCGGTAGACGGCGCCGTCGGAGAGCTCCACGTCGAAGGCGTCGCTGCACACGGGCGCCTCGTGCCAGCCCACCTCCAGCCGCCAAGGCCCCGCGCAGGAGACGATCCAGCCGGCGATGGCGCCGGCGCGCAGCGCCTGCGGGCCGTCACGTCCCTCCCGCACCTCCGCCGGGAGCGGCGGGCGGAAGAGCCGCAAGGCGGCGAGGGCGCCAGGGGGGCGCTCCACGCCCTCCCGCCCTTCCGCGGCGCCGTAGCGTGCCTCCTCCTCCCGGGCCAGGAGGCGAGTTGCGCGGGGCGGATCGTCCGGCGTCGGCGGCGGGTCGAACCTCCCCAGCGTGAACTCCTCATACACATGAGAGTCCGGGAGGACCGGTCGTCCCATCCGATCGTCCCCCACGATCGCCGCCACCTTGGCGAGGGCGGTGGCGAGCTTCTCGGGGGCGACGGTGGGCCTGCCGAAGAGGCGGAGCTGTTCGTGCCGGGGCGCCGCGGCCCGCGCGATCACCCGCACGCCTCGCACCGCGGCGCCCGGCGGACGGCGCTCCAGCACGGATCGGCAGAGGGCGAGGAGCGAGGGCACGTCCCGGGTGGGCGCCGCCAGCTCCACCGGCAGGATCGCCTCGCCGTGGGGATCGAGGAGGAGCCGAAGGGCGAGGCCGCCGCACGCCATCGCGTGGCAGTCCAGGCGATCCACCAGCCGCTCCAGGGCGGGGCGCAGAACGAAGAGCAGTCCCTCGATCGCCGCCAGCTCGTAGTCGAAGTCGGCGCCCTCCTCGAAGCTCTCGGGGGGCTGCCGCGGCGAGAGCGGCTCGTCGTCCCTGCCGCAGGCCAGCGCGTGGAGCCGCACGCCCTCCTCGCCGAGGCGGGCGCCGATGCCGTCGCCGGGGAGCGCCGCCAGCTCGCCTGCGGTGCCGACGCCCCAGCGGGCGAGCGTCTCGGCGATCTTCGCGCTGGCGCCCAGCACCGGCAGCGGGAGCGGCGCGAGGAAGGCCCGCTCGCGTCCCCTGGCGATCACCTCCAGGCCGCTGCCGCGCATGGCGGCTATGGCCGCGATGGTCTTGCCCGGCGCCACCGCGGCCCTGCCGTCCAGCCCCAACCGCGCGGCCGACGCGACGAGCGCCGAGGCCACGCTCCGCTCGTCGCCGTGCAGCTTCTCCAGGCCGCGGGCGTCGACGAGGGCCACGCCAGGCCGCAGCTCCTCCACCTTGGGCGACACGCTCGCGGCGGCGTCCAGCACCGCGCCCCGGGCGGCCTCGACGAGCTCCGGCGGCACCCACCGCACCACGAGCTGCGGGCAGAGGGCCAGCGCGTCGCCCAGAGGCAGCCCGGGTCTCACCCCGTGGGTGCGGGCCTGCACCGACACCCCCTGCACCCTCGCCCGCGCGCCCTCGCCCTCCGCCACCGCGAGCGGCACGCCGGCGAGGGTCGGCTCCGCCCGCAGCAACGCCTGCAGCGGCAGGTCGGGCACGTGGAGGCATCCGGTGCGGCTCACCGGGATCTCCCGGTCGCCGCCACGCCTGCCGCGGAGACATCGGGCGCGCCCGTGAGGACATGCACGTTGGCTTCCGTGGCGGCGCCGCGGCCCTCCGGAGAGGCCTCCGGCCAGCCCCAGCCTCGATCGGGGCCAGGCACCCAAGCGGCGGTGCGCGACTCGCCCGGCGCCGGCTCGCGGACGGGGCCGGGGAAGTGCGACGGCGCGCGGAACGAGAGCGAGGCCTCGCCCGGCGACAGCCCCATCCGGTTGCGCTCCAGGGCGACGACGAGCTCGATCCCCTCGAAGGTGCGCCCCGGGCCGCGGCCGGCGAAGCGCGCCCTGCAGCGCGACACCCGCAGGCTCGCCGCCGCCACGCCGGCGGCCACCGCACCTCCCAGCACGACGAGGCTCGTCCGGGCGGTCTCCGCGTCGCGGGCCAGCCGCAGCCAGGCGCCCTGGGAGACCTCCGCCTCATGCCTGCGCTCGCGGGGCTTACGGGGGCCCGTGGCGTAAGGCTCGTAGTGCACGCCTTCGCGCGGGGCCTCGTCCTCGGGCTCCTTCAGGCCAGGGTAGGGGGGGCGAGGCGCCGGCGGGGTGGGAGGCCGCGCCAGATCGAGCACCACCAGGGAGAACGCCCCGGACGACAGGAGCACGTCCGCCGCCCGGATCGCGTCCTTCACGGACGACGGCCGGCACCAGAGCAGGCGCTCGAGATCCGCCCCCGCCTCCGCTGCCCCGCGGGGATCGAAGGCGTCCGTCCGATCCACCCACGCCGCCGAGCGCCCCGTGGAGGTGGCCTGCGCCAGCATCTGCAGCGCGAGGGCCGAGGCGTGCGCCCCCTTGGCCTGGCCCAGCTCCACCACCCGCCCCTCGGGCAGCCCGCCGCCCAGCAGCCGATCCAGCGGCGGGAGACCCGTGGGCAAGGTGGCGGGCAGGCGGTGGGCGAGCTCCTGTGGAGTCACCAGCAGCCGGGTGCGCCGCAGATCCTCCAGGAGCCTGCCGAGTTCAGGAGCGGGATGGGCCACGGCGAAGAGAGAACCTCCGCCGCGATCGATAGGAACATTCGTTCAGTGAGTCAAGAGCCCGCTACTTGGGAACGGATGCCTCCATCGCGGGCCCGTCGCCAGGCAACCAGAGCGCCCGAAGCTCGAGCTCGATCGCGGCGAACGGCTCCACCCGCGGGCGCTCGTCCTCGCCCCAGGCGCCGAGGCGCAGCCAGTGACCGTCCTGCAGGCGGAAGCTCTCCAGGAAGCGCGCGATCGGATCGACGAGCCACGCGTCGCGCACCCCCGCCCCGGCGTAGAGCGGCATCTTGCGGATGCGATCGAGCGCCCCCATCGACGGCGAGAGGATCTCGCACACCCGGGTGCTTGCCGGTCCCCTCTCCGAAACGTCCGGCATGAGCATCGCACGGCGCCCCGACACTCCCCCCGGAGCCTTTGAAACGGTGAGGGCTCGCCGGCGGGGCGCAGGAGTGGAAGGTTCCGTAGTAGGGCGAAGGACGCGGGCACGAGCTCCTGCGCGGCAAACCGCGACACCGGGAGCAGGAACTCGTCCGACTCGCCGTCCGGGAAGATCCGTCCGGCACCGTTGGAACCCCAGCACCACGTGATGAAACACTTGGAGATTCAAGTCGAAGGGATCGGCCCCGTGAGGCGAAAGAGCTCCATGCGCACCTCGGCGCCGCCGGCGACGAGGAGCTCGGCGACGCCCGGATCCTCGACCACGGCCATGACGTGGGACACGGTCGAGGGGGCGTGGGGTCGGAGCGCCTCGAGCAGCGGCCTCGCCAGGTCCGGCGCCGTCACACGAAAGCAGCCGGCGCCAGGGAAGGCCGGGTCGAACAAGGCGAGCCCGGACGCCGGAGAGCCGAGGCGGATGGGCAGCGATCCGCGGTCCCGAGTGGCCGTGATGCTCCCGGGCACGAGCTCGAAGCGGGCCTCGAGCGCGCTGTCCTCTTCGGGATGGACGAGCGAGGGCTCGGGCGTGCCGGCTGCCGCCGGGAGAGCAGGCACGATCGACCATGGGATCTTCAGCGCGGAGGTCTCCACGCGCGCGCCCAGTCCTACGGAAGCGTAGAGGCGCAGCGCCGGCACGTTGTCCCGCTTCACGTTCAGATACCAGTGCATGCACCCGGCGGAGCGCAGGTGCTGGGCGAGCGCGTCCATGAGGCGGCGCCCGACGCGCCTTCCCTGCCACGCCGGATCGACGATCACGACGCAGACGTGGGCCCATCTCCCCAGGTTGCGCGCCCACCCCACCGCCACGACCGCGCCCTCGGCCTCGAGGACGAGGGTTTCGCGGGCGATCCCCGGCCATTTTTCCAGGATCGGCGCTGGGTCGCCGGTGCGAAGCTCCGGCAGGAGGCGGCAATAGGCGTCGTAATCGGCAGTCGTGGCGGCGCGAGCGATGAGTCGGTCCATGTCCCTGCTGGAGCTCGGACGCACTCCCTCGAGCCCGTCAACCGGCGCCGTCTGCGAGCTCGAGGCGCCCTGTCATGAGGAAGCGGCGGCGAGGTGCGATCAGTGCACCACGGTGACGCTGCGCTTGGCGAGGTGGACGACGCGATCGCTGACGGAACCGACGAGGAAGCGGCCGACCGCGCCCATGCCCCGGGCGCCCACGACGATGAGATCGGCGCTCCGGGCCTCCGCCTGCGCGACGATGGTGTCTGCGGCGTTGCCGTACTCGATGACCTTCTTCACTCGATCCGCCGGGAGATCGCCTGCGGCCTCGTCGAGGGCCCGCTGCAGATGCTGCAGCTCCTCGTCGCTGGGCTGGCGCCTGGCGAGGCCGTAGACGTCCGCGAAGCCGACGCTGACCATGGGGATCGGCTCGAGGACCACGAGCACGGTGAGGCGGGATCCGAGCTTGACGGCGAGCTCTCGGGCGAAGCGCGAGGCGCGGCGGGCGCCCTCCGAACCATCGATGGCGACCAGAATGTGACCGATCATGGAGTCCTCCACGGCGAGCGACGCCCGTGCCCCATTGCCATAGCGCCCCGGGCCAGCCGCCGACAAGTGCCGCTCGGCCGCGCTCGTCCACCTCACCTCTCGGCGCGGGGGGTGTTTCGGGCGAACGGGCGCTTCACGCCCCCGGCGAGCCCGGGTTGGGGCAGTATGCGCCGCATGCATCGCTTCTTCGCCACCGCCGCCAAGGGCACCGAGGGCGCGCTCCGGGACGAGCTGCGCGCCTTGCGCCTCCCCAAGGTCCGCGCCGACCGCGGCGGCGTCCACTTCGAGGGCGCCCTCGTCGACGGCATGCGCGCCTGCCTCTGGTCCCGCGTCGCCATGCGCGTCCTCCTCTCCCTGGGCGAGCGCGAGGCGAAGGGGGCCGACGGTTTCTACGACGCCATCCGCTCGTTTCCGTGGGAGGAGCACCTGTCGCTGCGCCGCACCTTCGCGGTGCGGGTCACCCTGCGCGACTCCGAGATCACGCATTCGCACTTTGCCGCGCTGAAGGCCAAGGACGCGATCGTCGATCGCCTGCGCGAGAAGCTGGGCGATCGCCCCAGCGTGGATCCGCACCAGCCCGACGTGCTGGTGTTCGTGCACCTCGCCAAGGACGTGGCGCAGGTCTCGTTGGACCTCGCCGGGGAGCCGCTGCACGTGCGTGGCTGGCGGGTGGAGGCGAAGGAGGCCCCCTTGCGCGAGACGCTGGCGGCGGCGGTCCTAGCCCTGGGCGGCTACGATCCGGCGCTGCCCTTCCTCGATCCGATGTGCGGCTCCGGGACGATCGCGATCGAGGCGGCGCTCGTCGCCCGCAACATCGCGCCAGGGAGGGGCAGGCACTTCGGCTTCATGCGCTGGCCAGGCTATGGCGACGAGGAGGCCGCCGCCTTCCGCCTGCTGCAGGAGGAGGCCAAGGCCGCCGCGCTGCCGAAGGCGCCGGCGCCGATCCTCGCGCGGGACCGCTTCGCGGATCCCCTCGAGGTCGCGGAGCGCAACATCCATCGGGCCGGCGTCGCGTCGTCCATCACCCTGGAGCAACAGGACGTCCGCGAGCTCGAGCCCCTGCCGAGGCCCTGCCAGATCTTCGTGAACCCTCCGTATGGCGAGCGCCTCGGCGGCAAGCGCCTGCAGCTCGAGGGCCTCTACCGCGGCTTCGGCGAGGCGTACGCGCCCCTCGCGGCGGAGGATCGCCTGGTGGTGCTCTCCGGCTCGCCGCACTTCGAGCGGGCCTTCGGCCATCCGGTGCGGCGGCGGCACCGCCTCTTCAACGGGCCGCTGGAGGTGAGCCTGCTCTCCTACGGTCCCGCGCCGCGATGAGCGGCAGGCGCGGCACGGTGACAGGTGCCACCTTCGACGAGGAGGTGGCGCGGGTGGTCCGCGCAATCCCAGTCGGCGAGGTCCTCTCCTACGGCGACGTCGCGAAGCGGGCCGGCGCGCCGCTGGCTGCGAGGGCGGTGGCGCGCTCCCTCGGCAGGTCCGGGGGCCTCCCCTGGTGGCGCGTGATCCGATCGGATGGGACGCTGGCGGAGGCCGTGGCGGGCGAGCAGGCCCGGCTCCTGCGGGCGGAGGGCGTACGGGTCGTCGGTCGTCGCGTGGAGCGGGCTGAATCGAGGCGTCGTCGATCCTAACTTTCTCCGGAGGCGCTACGCCCTCGGAGAGGAAACGATGCTCCAGCCCGATCAGATCCTGGTGATCTACGACGCCGAGTGCGGGTTCTGCTCGAGCGTGGCCCGCTGGCTCGGGCGGCTGGACTGGCGGGACAAGATCCGCTGTGCGCCGCTGCAGTCCGACGAGCTGCGGGACGCGCTGGAGATGTCGCTGGAGCGGGCGAAGTTCGCGGCCCACGTGTTGGAGCCGGATGGCCGGATGTGGATGGAGGGCGGCGCCGTCGCGGCCTGCTTCGATGCGCTCCTCCCCTTCGGCCTGCCGGTCTTCCGCATCCTCTCCGTGGTCCCGGGGCTCCACCAGCTCGCCAACGGGTTCTACCACCTCATCTCCCGGTTCCGGCCCAAGCTCCCCCACGGCCCGGCGGACGTGAGGCGAAAGGCCCCCGTCGTGGATCGGCAGACGCTCGCCGAGGTGCGTCGTCGCCGCCTCGCCACGCGGATGCCCAGCGCCCCGCCCTCGGGCGCCTGGGTCCATTGAGAGACCGGACGAGCGATCGCGGCTGCCGGCCGAGCGGTGAAGCGATCGAGTCGCTACGATGGCGCCATGCGAACCGCCCGCGCCGTGAAGATCGCCGACCCCTCCACCCTTCGCATCGAGGAGCTCGCGGTGCGCGATCCGGGCCCCGGCGAGATCCTCGTCGCGGTCGCCGCCGCCGGCCTCAACCGCGCGGACGTCCTGCAGCGCAAGGGCCTCTACCCCGCGCCGCCCGGCGCCCCGTCGGACGTGCCGGGCCTAGAGTACGCGGGCACCGTCGAGGCGGTGGGCGACGGCGTCCTCTCCCATCGCGCCGGGGATCGGGTGATGGGGATCGTGGGCGGTGGCGCCATGGCCACCCACGTGGTGGTCCACGAGCGGGAGGCGATCCCCGTGCCGGACGACCTCACGCTGGAGGAGGCGGCGGCGATCCCGGAGGTCTTCTTCACCGCCTACGACGCGCTCTTCGTGCAGGCGGGCCTGCGGCCGTTCGAGTCGGTGCTGATCCACGCCGTGGGGAGCGGCGTGGGGACGGCGGCGCTGCAGCTCGCCCGTCACGCAGGTTGCAGGGTGCTCGGCACCTCCCGCACCGCCGACAAGCTCACCCGGGCAGGAGCCTTCGGTCTCGCACCGGAAGAAGCGATCGAGGTGATCGACGGTCGCTTCGCGGCGCGGGTGCGGGAGCGCTGTGGGGGCGCGGACGTGATCCTCGACACGGTGGGCGCGGCCTACGCCGCCGAGAACCTCGCCGCCTTGCGGACGAAGGGCCGCGTCGTCGTCGTGGGCCTGCTGGGAGGCGCCGAAGGCAAGGTGCCGCTCGGCCTCCTCCTGCAGAAGCGCGCCACCCTCGTGGGCACGGTCCTGCGCAGCCGCCCGCTGGAGGAGAAGGCGCTCCTCGCCCAGCGGTTCGCGCGTGAGGCGAGTCCCCTGTTCACGGCCCGCGCGCTCCGCCCCGTGGTCGACGCGGTGCTGCCGATGGCCGAGATCGCCGAGGCGCATCGGAGGCTGGAGAGCAACGCGACCTTCGGGAAGATCGTCCTCGCCTGGTGATCAGACCGCCGCCGCCACCCGATCCCGCGCCCAGTGCGCCAGGGCGTAGATCGTCTCGCTGGGATTCACGCCGAGCGACGTGGGGAACACCGACCCGTCGACGACGAAGAGGTTCGGGATGCGGTGGTGGCGCAGGCTGGAGTCGACGACGCTCCGCTCCGGATCGGCGCCCATCGCGCACCCTCCCATCTGGTGGGCGGTGAAGATGGAGTGGCGCAAGGGACCGTAAGGCGCGGCCTCGAGCAGCGGCAGGTCCGCCTCCGATCGAACGACCACCGGATCCGGGTGGAGCGAGCAGACCTCGCGCGATCCCGCGGCGAGCTGGATCCGCGCCATCGCCATGCAGGACGCGCGGAAGGACTCGGCGAGGGCATCGGACACGGGGTAGTCGACCCTCACACGACCGTCCCGACGGAGGGAGACGGTGCCGCCCTCGTCGCCGGGGAGGAGGCCGTCGACGGAGAGGGCGATGAGCACGCCCAGGCGAGGGAGCCTGGCGAGGAAGTCGTGCTGCGCCTGGCCGAAGCCGCCGAAGGCCGTGGCGGCGAGCATCGGGTGGACGGGAGGCGTCTCGAGGAAGAAGCCGATCTTCCCTTCGCCACGATCGGCGAAGTGATGGGAGCCCACGGACTGCGGCGCGCCGTAGAACGCGTTCACCGGGCGATCGAAGAACGCAGCCATCGCCACCACCGGATGGAGGAAGGTGCGCTTCCCCACCCTGCCGTTGTCGTTCAGGCCGGAGCGAAGGAGCAGCGCCGGCCCGTTGATGGCGCCGGCGCTCGACACCAGGACCTTGGGCCGAACGACGAGCCTGCGCCCGGTGGGGCGATCGGTCTTCGGATCGAGCGGGCTCGCGTGGACGGCGACCACCTTCGCGCCGGACACCTCGATCCGCTCCGCCCGCGCGTGCACCCACAGGGAGAGGCCGCGATCGAGGGCGTCGGGCACGTAGGTGACGTGCATGGATTGCTTGCCGTCGACGGGGCAGCCCATGCCGCAGTAGCCGCTGTTGGCGCAGCCGCGCACGTTCCGCCGCAGGGGCGCCGCGTCCCACCCGAGCGCGCGGCATCCGTCGAGGAGCACGCGGTTGTTGGCGTTGGCGAGCTCCAGTGGCCACTCGTGGATCGACAGCCGCTCCTCCACCGCGTCGAAGTGCGGCGCGAGAGACGAGGCGTCGATCCCCTCCACGCCATGGACGCTCCGCCAGTGATCGAAGATCGAGTCGGGGGTCCGAAAGCAGGTGGTCCAGTTGATCGTCGTGGAGCCGCCGACGCTGCGCCCCTGGAGGATGGTGATGGCGAGGTCCGCCGTCGCCCGCATCCCCCGCTCCTGGTAGAGCATCGGGTAGGCGTGGGCCTCCTGGAGATCGAACTCGCTCTTGGTGTGGTGGCCGCCCTCCTCGAGCATGACCACGTCGAGGCCCCGCTCGACGAGGCCCGCGGCGAGGACGGCGCCCCCGGCGCCCGAGCCGACGATGCAGACGTCGCAGCGCACCTCCTCGTCGGAGCGGAGCGCGGCGGCGTCGACGATCCGCCCCTTCATCGCGGCCCTCCCGCGACGTTGCCGAAGTCGGGCGGTCCCGGGTAGCCGACCGCCGGGTAGATCTCCGGCGAGGCGTAGTACGCCGCGGCGCACAGGCCCCGCAGCGCCTTGTACGCGGTGCGCCGCAGGCCCAGGCGGCTGCGCTTCCAGGATTGCAAGGCCTCGTCCTGCGCCTGCGGGGAGAGGGCGGTGAATGGCTTCGGCCTGCCGTCGAGCACGAGGCCGGCGAGGCCGTTCTCGAGGAGGTGGAGCACCTGGGTGATCTCCTCCAGGACGGCCGGGTGCACGCCCGTGAGGAGCTCGTCGATCTTCTCCGCGACCTGGAGCTCGGACGCCGCGGGAAAGCCCTCGCGAGGGGGCGTCACCCGATCGGCCACGGCGGCGAGGATCGAGAAGGTCCGCTCGTCGAGCGCGCGCAAGGGTCGGGACGGCGCGCGAGGCCTGGTCCGCTGCAGCGAGAGGCCCACGCCTCCGGCCGCCAGGGCGACGGCCCCGCCGAGGCCGTAGCGGATCACCATGCGTCGAGAGAGGGCCATGCGTGAGAGGGAGGCTACCACCAGGCGCCTGTCACCGGCAGCGCCGCGCGAGTCGACCGATCGCTCGCCTCTTCCATCCTCCGCGTGGTCAGAAGACGAGGCCGCCGTGGATCCCCAGGCCAATCCAGTCGAAGAGGCCGGAGATCGCGATCGCGTTCCAGGAGGCCTGGATGCCGACGCGAAAGACGCCGAGGCCCGCGTAGTCGAGCGCCGCGCCCGCATCGAAAGCGGCGCCGAGCTCGTGGCCGTGCCCCGGGTCGCGGCGGCCGAGACCGCCGTGCACGAAGAGGGTGGGCTGGAAGTCCCCCGCCCACGACAGGCGGACTCCTCCCAGCGCGCGAAACGCCGTGTGGTCCGGCGGGGAGTCGATGGAGATCCGCGAGGGTTTCCCGAACCTCGCGAAGCTGCCCATGATCTCGGGCGTGAGCAGCAGCCCCTTGCCCAGCTCCAGCTGCAGCCCCACCCGCGGGTCGACGCTGAAGCCGGTGGTGGAGTCGTTCTCGTCGCTCAGCCCGATCACCGCGTTCGCGTCCACCGCGATCATCACCTGCACGCCCCGCGTCCGCTCCGCGAGCTCGTCCGCGCCCGCCTGCTCCGGGGAGATCCCCGCGTCCGTGGCGGGAAGGACGGCGAGCAGCAGGAAGAGGCTGGCGACCATGCGCACCCCCGGCCGTTCTCTTCGACCGAAGGGGGAAGCTATGCACGACCGGCACGGATCGGCCGCCCGATTTGGTAGGCTGCGCCGCCGGTCGGGCAGGAGACAGATTCGAGCGGCTCGGGCCCCCTCGCACCACCAGTCCCGCCGACGGCGCAAGGAAAGCACATGATCAAGAAGCTCCTCGCGGTCACCTGCCTCCTCGCCATCGTTGCCGGAGCAGGCGCGTACGTCTGGCTCGAGAAGGCCGTCCACACCCCGCTTCGGCCGAACGACCCCACGTCGATCGAGATCACGGTGCCGCGGGGGGCCACGGGGCGGTCCATCTTCGGGATCCTGGAGCGCGAGGGGCTGATCTCCGATCACGTGGCCTGGCGCTACCACCTGTGGCGCCGCGGGGGTCTCGCCGCGAAGGCCGGCAGGCACGCGCTCTCGCCGGGGATGGAGCTGGCGGAGATCGCCGCAGCCCTGGAGGGCGTGCCGCTCCCGGACGACGTCCCCTTCGTGATGATCGAGGGCTGGCGACTGCAGGACACCGACGCCGCGCTGGCGAGGGAGGGCTGGATCCGCCCCGGCGAGTACGCGGCGGCGGCGGGCGATCCCTCCAGGTTCAAGGCGGAGTTCCCGCTCCCGACGGGATCCCTCGAGGGGTACCTCTACCCCGAGACCTACGCGGTGGTGCCCGACCGGTTCGACGTGAACGAGCTCGTGCAGCGGCAGCTCGATACCTTCGCCGCGCGGTTCTGGCGGCCGCACCGCGCCGAGCTCGAGAAGAGCGGGCGCTCCCTGCGGGAGATCGTGATCATGGCGTCGCTCCTCGAGAGGGAGGAGCCGGTCCCCGCGCAGCGCGACCTCGTCGCCGGGATCCTCTGGAAGCGGATCGACGCGGGCCAGCCGCTGGGCGTCGACGCCACCAGCCGCTACCTCCTCGCCGAGTGGAACGATCGCAAGGCCTTCCTCGCGAAGCTCCGGGATCCGTCGGATCCCTGGAACACCCGGACGCGCGCGGGGCTCCCGCCCGGCGCGATCGGCGCGCCCACCGTCGACTCCCTCGTCGCCGCGCTGCGCCCCAAGCCGAGCGCATACTGGTATTACCTGCACGACGCCGACCGCGTGCTCCGTCCCTCGCGGAACGCCGCGGAGCACGAGGCGCTGCGCAAGCGCTACAACGTCTACTGACGATCCGCCCACCCGGGCGATCTCTTCTTCGCCGGAGCGTCGATGGCCGACGTGGTTCGATTCTTCATGGGTCCCGAGGACGAGAAGGCCTTCCTCCGAGACCTCGCGCCTCTGGGGCTGGAGCTCTACCCGCGGGTCGTCCCTGCCGACTGGAAGGCGCCGCGGGTGGACGAGTCCCTCGCCGGCGCCCTGGACGAACCCGCGTACTACCTGGGGATCCCGACGGCGGGGGACATCACCGTCGACAAGATCAAGCGCGGACCGAACAAGGGGAAGCTGATGATCCTCGAGGTGATCTCGCCGGTGATCTTCTTCGAGCGATCGCTGCCCGACGAAGACGGGATCCTGCGCAGCGGGCAGCTCTGGGCGGAGCTCCAGGTCTCGGGGGACGTGCAGCGCTGGGTGCAGAAGGCTCCCACCGTCGAGAAGACGTTTCGCAAGGTCTCTGAGATCCTCGGCCGTCGGGCGCGCAAGTCGCAGCCGGTCGGGTGGCTGGTGCTGCCGGAGGCGAGCCGCATGTACGCCGACGGTGTCGAGCTGCGCGAGGCGGGACGCAAAGGGGAGCTGGTCCGCCCGTACCGGTAGGGGAATGCGCTCGTCGGGAGGACGTTTCTTGCCCGTCCGGCCCCCTCCATACTAAGGGTGGAGGCGTTTTCAAGATCCACTTCGGAGGTTTTCCGTGTCGAAGATCCTTCTCTCGCTGTTCGCCGCCGTCGCCCTCTCCGTCCCGTCCATCGCCCTTGCATGCCCGGGCCACGCCAAGGGCGAGGCCGGCGCCTCCTGCGCGAGCTGCGACAAGTGCAAGTCCGGAGAGTGCCCCCACGCCAAGGCCGCCAAGGGCGAGGGCGAGGCCGGCTGCCCCCACCACAAGAACGAGGATCACGCGGGCAAGGAGGGCGACTGCGCCTGCGGGCACGGCAAGAAGGAGAAGCAGGCCTCGGCGTGGAAGGAGATCACCGTCGAGCAGCTCGCCTCCCTCGAGTATGGCAAGGTCACGATCTTCGACGTGAACAACGCCAAGGTCCGCGGCGACAAGGGCGTGATCCCCGGGGCCGTCCTGCTGTCCTCCTCGAGCCAGTACGACCTCTCGGTGCTGCCGAAGGACAAGGACGCCAAGCTGGTGTTCTACTGCGCCAACACCCGCTGCACCGCCGCCCCCACCGCCGCCGAGCGTGCCATCGGCGCAGGCTACAGCGACGTGAACGTGCTCCACGTGGGCATCAGCGGCTGGAAGGAAGCCGGCAAGAAGACGGACACGCCGCGCTCGTAAGCTCCTCGGCGCCTCGATCGACGAAGCGGCCGCGGCCACCCCGGAGGTGGCACGCGGCCGTTTTCGTTTCCGCTCGTGTTCATGCCGCCGCAGGAAGACGAAGCCACCACGGGGGGACGAAGCCACAACGGGAGGACGAAGCCACCACGGGGGGACGAAGCCACCACGGGGGGACGAAGCCACCATGGGAGGACGAACCCCCACGGGAGGACGAACCACACGGGAGGACGAAGCCACCACGGGAGGACGAAGCCACCACGGGAGGACGAAGCCACCACGGGAGGACGAAGCCGCCACGAGGGGACATGTGCCCTATCGAGGGCCGGCGCCGCCCCACGCCCCCGGTGCGCTTCATCCGCGCGGCGCCGTTTCTCCCCCACGAATCGAGCCGTATCGCCTGTTCGCCACTCGATTGGGCACATGCCCCGCCGCGCGCCTTCGCCCTGCGCATCGGCGCATTTCCGCGCTCCACCATCGACCGCATCCGGGCAAGATCACTTCTCGAGCCGCGAGGCGACGCGACGCGAGGCGAGGCGAAGTGTTGGCGAGGCGAAGTGTGGCGAGGCAGCGCGACACCTTCCAACTCCGCCCGCGGAGACATGTGCCCAATCATCCTTCGCGCCGCCGGGCGCCGGGGAGGATTCGTGGCCGAAACGACGGTTTGGCCGCCGCGCCCGAGGACAATCGACCTACGCGAGGGCTTTGATTGAGCACATGTCCCCCCCTCCCCCCCCGCGCTGCTGTAGGGCCCGCCAAACCGAGTGTCGGGGTCGGTTGGTACGATCGTCCACCTGACGGGAGGCGACGAACATGGCGCGGGGCATGGCGCGAAAACGACAGGGAGAGCTGCCTCTTCGGACGTGGGGCGGGCGGAGGAAGGGGGCCGGCCGCAAGCCGAGAAACGGCAGGGCCGGCGTGCGGCATCGGACGCGCGAGCGACTGACCGGGCGCCATCCGGTGCACGTGACGATGCGGGTGCGGCGCGAGGTGTGGAACCTGAGGTCGCGGCGGGCGTACCGGGTGATCGAGCGGGCGCTGACGCGCGGAGCGGAGCGCTTCGGCATGCGGCTGACGCACCACTCCGTGCAGGGGAACCACCTCCACCTCATCGTCGAGGCGAAGGACGCGCGAGCGCTCTCGAGGGGCATGCAGGGCCTGTCGATCCGCGTGGCGCAAGGGCTGAACCGCCTGATGAAGCGCAAGGGGAAGGTGCTCGAGGATCGCTTCCACGCCCACGTGCTGCGGACGCCCCGCGAAGTGCGCAACGCGATCCGCTACGTCCTCGACAACGCGCGCATCCATGCGATGCGCCTCGGCAAGGCCGCCGCCGAGACGGTCGATTGCTTCGCTGCGGGGCCGGGGCTCCCGGGCTGGCTCGGGGTGCCGCCGCATACGTGGCTCTTGCGCGTCGGGTGGCTGTACGACTCGTCGCACCAGCGATGACTGGAGGCCGGCGGCGTCGCGGCAGCCACTCAGGGACGGTCGGCGGCGAGGCGCAGCCCGGTGGGAAAGGCCCGCATCCCCGGCTCGAACCAGTTGCGGAACGACGTGCGGGCGAGGGCCGGATGGGTGAGGTGGCAGCCACCCCGCAGCACGCGGTGGGCTTCGCCGAACCACGGCTCGCTGTATCCTTGATAGTGACCAGGCGTGAACCCCGGATACGGGCGGAAGAGATCGGCGGTCCACTCCCACACGTTGCCGGCGAAGTCGAAGCCGCCCGAGGGCGACGCGGGGCCGCCGCAAGGCAAGGTGTCGCACGCCTGCAAGCCCAGGTTGGCCTGCGTCGCCGGCGCGGGGTCGTCGCCCCACGGCCAGCGGCGCTTCTGTCCGGCGGCGTCGTCCCAGGATGCCGCCCGCTCCCACTCCGCCTCGCTGGGGAGCCGCGCCCCAGCCCACCTCGCGAAGGCCTGCGCCTCGAACCAGGACAGATGGGCCACCGGATGCGTGGGCTCCACCGGCCTCGGCCCCGCGAGGGTCCGCCGCATCCACCCTTCCGCTCCCCGGCTCCAGTGCAGGGGCGCCTCGGCGCGGGCCTCGCGGCGCCACGCGATCCCCTCCGGGCTCCAGAGGCGATCGTCGGCGTACCCACCCGCATCCAGGAACGCGAGCCACTCGCCGTTCGTCACCGGGGCGCGCCCGATCCGGTAGGCGGACAGCTCCACTTGGTGGGCGCGCCGCTCGTTGTCCCAGCCGTCCGGATCGTCGTCGACGCCCAACACGAAGGGGCCCGCCGGCACGTCGACCATCCCGCCCCCGCTCGAAGGCGACCTCCCCGCCGGCGGGAGGCCCTCGATCGTCAGGCCGTCGAGGAGGCGGATCACCGCCATGGTCTCGGCGTGCTGTCTCTCGTGGTTGGCGAGGAAGCGGAAGCACCAGCCACCCTCCACCAGCGATGGCTCCCTCGCTTCGCCGCTGCCCTCCAGGATGGCGAGGGTGCGCTCCCGCACCCTGTCGGCGTAGACGCGGATCGCCGAGAGCGGCGGGAGCCGCTCGTGTCGGCTGGGCTTGTGGCTGGAGAAGGAGTCGAAGATCCCGTCGAGGCAGGGATCGATCGGCGCGTGACCGAACGCGCGCCGCAGCACCCACACCTCCTCCTGCCAGGCGACGTGCCCCGCGTGCCACGACAGCGGCGAGAACGCCCGGTGTCGCTGCCGGCGCGCCTCGTCCTCCGAGATCCCCGCCACCATCCGCCGGGTGGCGCGGCGGGCCTCCTCGAGGGCGGCGGCGAGGGCGCCCGGATCCGGGATGCCGGCGCCACTCACCGAAGGGAAGCCTCGCGGATCGCGCGTCCTCGCGCCGCGACGATCGCGCGGTCGGGCTCCACTGCGCGCCACCCGGATCGGTCGTCCAGGCGCTCCGACGCGAGCGTGAGCCCGTCGGGATCCTCGGACACGTAGAGCGACGGAGGTTCGCACCCGAACGCGGTCCGCAGCGCGACGAGCGAGTCTCCATCCGCGAGCACGATCGAGAAGCAGGCCTTCGGCGCCCACGACCGCACCTTCTCGACCGCGCCCGCCGCAGCGTCGAGGAGGGCGTCCGCCCCCAGGCTCCCTCCGCGATCGAGGCGATCGGCGATCAAGGCGAAGAGATGCTCCGAGTCGCTCGTCCCCTCCACTTGCGCGTACCGTCGGTCGGAGAGCTCGGCACAGAGCCTGCGCTGCACGTCCTGCCGGAAGTCGGCGATGAAGCCGTTGTGGAGGAACGCGATCCGCTCGGCGGCGAAAGGCTGGGTGTTCGCCTGGGAGAGGCTCGTCGGCACCGTGGCGCTGCGCACCGCCGCCACCAGGCAGCCCGAGCGGATGGCCCTGCCGAGGTGGGGAAGGTTCACGTCTGCCCAGATGGGGAGCGTGCTTCGGTAGAGGCAGGGCTCCGCTTCTCCGTCGAGGAAGAATCCGGCTCCCCAGCCGTCCGCGTTCACGGTGGCGCTCTTCGTCTCCAGCGGGCGAAAGCTCTGCCGCACGAGGGAGTGCGGTGGATCCGAGACGAGTGAGGCGAGGGTTCGCGGCGCGCCCAGCCAGCCGAGGAGTCTGCACATGCCACCAACGATAGTCCGCCCCGGGCGTGGCGCGAAGTTCGTCCAGCCGACGAAAGGAGGATCCCTTCGCGAGATCCGTGTATCCAGGTTGGATGCGGGTGCTGTTAGACCCGTAGACGACACCTGCACGGGGAGCCCTCATGCGCCTGTCCCACACATCGGCGGAGCCTGCCCTGACGGTCGACGTCCACGTCCGTCCGGACTCCGGCTCCACCCTCGCGGCGGACGTGCGCGAGGGGCTGCGCCGCCGCCCCAAGGTCCTGCCGCCGAAGCACTTCTACGACGAGCGGGGATCGCGGCTCTTCGACCGGATCTGCGAGACGCCGGAGTACTACCCCACGCGCACCGAGCGCGCGCTCCTCGAAGCCCACGCGGATCGCCTGGTGGCGGACGCGCTCCCCACGGGGCACGCCGAAGCCGTCGCGCTGGTGGAGCTGGGCAGCGGCGCCGCGCGGAAGACCCGCTGCCTCCTCGAGGCTGCGAGACGCCACAAGTCGCGGTGCACCTACGTGCCCTTCGACGTGAGCGAGGAGATGCTGCGGGCGTCCGCGCTGCGGTTGCGATCGGAGTGTCCTTGGCTGCCGATCCACGGCGTGGTCGGCGACTTCGATCGGCACCTCGATCGGATCCCCTCCTTCCGCCGCCGCCTCTTCGTCTTCCTGGGCGGGACCATCGGAAACTTCGGCGACGACGACGCGCGCGCCTTCCTCGGTCGGATCGCGTCCATCATGGGCCCCGACGATCGCCTGCTCCTCGGCACCGATCTGGTGAAGGACACCGCCCGGCTGAACGCCGCGTACAACGACGCCCAAGGCCTCACCGCCGAGTTCAACAAGAACGTCCTCCGGGTGATCAACCGCGAGCTGGGCGGAACCTTTCGCCTGGAGCGCTTCGAGCACCTGGCGTTCTTCGACGAGGACCGCAGCCGGATCGAGATGCACCTGCGCGCCAACACGGCGCACGAGGTGCGGATCGGCGCCCTCGATCTCGACGTGGCGTTCGAAGAGGGAGAGACGATCCTCACCGAGATCAGCCGCAAGTTCACGCGCCGCACGGTGGAGCGGCTCTACGCCTCCGCGCACCTCGCCATGGTGAGCTGGCACGCGCCGGACGACGGCGCCTTCGCGATCTCAGTGGCGAAGCGATCTCTCCAGGGGTAGCTTCGCCGCCCCATGCGACCGCTCTTCCTCGCCGCACCCCCGGGGCTGGAGCACCCCTGCGCCGACGAGGCGCGGGAGCTCGGCGGCCTCGCCGACGTCCGTGCGGTGCCGGGTGGCGTCGAGTGCTCGGGCGACGACGCCGCGCTCCTCCGCGCCAACCTCGCGCTGCGGGTGGCGTCTCGGGTGCTCCTGCCCTTGGGTGACGGCGAGGCGCGAGACGCGGCGCGGATCGCCCGTTCGGTGGATTGGGAGGCCTTCGTCGCCGCAGGAGGTTCCTTCTCGATCGAGATCGCAGGCGGCGGCAGGGAGCCCTCCCGCTTCGAGCGCCCGCTGCGCGACGCGATCCTGCGGCGGGTGCCCTCGGCACGCCAGGTGGACGGCGCCGCCGACGCGACGTTCCGGGCGCGGATCGATGGCGGCAGGATCTCGCTCTCTGCCGACGCCAGCGGCGCGCATCTGCACCAGCGCGGGTACCGGCAGGAGACCGGCGCGGCACCGCTGCGGGAGAACCTCGCCGCCGGGATCCTCCGCCTCGCCGGGTACGACGGGAGCGTGCCCCTCCTCGATCCGATGTGTGGCAGCGGGACCTTCCTGATCGAAGGGGCGCTCGCCGCCCTCCGGAAGGCGCCGGGGTCCGCGCGGAGCTTCGCATGTGAGTCGTGGCCCTCGCTCCGTGCAGGGGTCGCGGAGGAGGTGCGGGCGGAGCTGCGCGCCGCCGAGCGGGACGCGCCCTCCTGCCCGATCCTGGGGAGCGATCGGAACGCGGGCGCTCTCGGCGTGGCCAGACGCAACGCCACCCGCGCGGGCGTGCTCCCCTCGATCTCCCTCGTCCGCCGGGACGTCGCCGAGCTGGCGCCTCCACCGGATGTCTCGCCCGGCGTCCTCGTCGCGAACCCGCCCTACGGCAAGCGGGTGGGCGAAGCCCGGGAGCTCGGCGCGCTCTACCGCTCCTTCGGGCAGAGGCTGCGAGAGGGCTTCGCCGGGTGGATCTGCGCCGTCCTCGTGGCGGATCGGGAGCTCGGCGCGCTACTGGCGCTCCCCGATCCCGAGCAGGTGCCGCTGCGCAACGGCGGGATCCCGTGCACGCTCCTGCTGGCCCGTCTCTGATGGAAAATCCCGGCCCCGGGCCCGCATCACCCGGCTCGCGCCGGACGGCCGGCCGCTTGCGCCCCGAGCAGGCCGCCAGCGGGCGCACGCTTTGTGTCTATGATCCACCCATGCTCCGTGCGCCGCTCCCCCTCCTCCTCGCCCCGCTCCTCGCGCTCTCGGCATGTGCATCCGCGCACCAGCCGGTGCTGGTGACGCCGCCGGACACCCACCACGAGGCGCCCCCGACGCTCATCAAGAACGTGCGCGTCTTCACCGGCCTCGAGGACGAGCTCACCCAGCCGGTGGACCTCCTCCTCTCCGGCGGGCGGATCGCGAAGGTCACGCACCCCGGGCAACTCGACGGCCCTGCCGACGCGGAGGTGGTCGACGGCACGGGCAAGACGCTGATCCCGGGTCTCGTCGACATGAACGTGCGGCTGGGCGCCGTCGACGACGTGCCACCCTGGGCCGGCGCGATCGTCGAGCCGCGACTCCAGGCGGAGGCGCTGATCTACAGCGGGATCACCACCGTGGTCGCCGTGGGCCACGACGCCGACGTCGAGGCGCTGCAGAAGGAGATCGCCGGGGGGCGGGTGGCGGGTCCCCGGCTGTTCCGCTCTACCCACCCCATCGTGGGGAAGGAGGCATCCGAGCCGGGCCCGTTCGAGCGGTGGTTCCGGACGAAAACGGTCAAGCCCTCCAATACTCCACGCGATGCGGCCCGCGCCGCCCGACGGGATCTCGAGTCCCTCCGCTCGGACTTCGTGAAGGTGGACTTCGGCGGCGGCCCCGGCCTCTCCCGCAAGGCGCTCGAGGCGGTGGTCGCCGAGGCCCGCATGTACGAGCGGTCGGTGTTCGTGGACGCGCGCGGTCCCCAGGACGCGGCGGAGGCCGCCGAGGCCGGAGCCGGCCTGCTCCTGCACACGCCTTGGACCGGCGCCCTCACGCCCGAGCAGATGGACACCATCGCGATGTCCGGGGCGCCGGTGGTGACGACGGCGCGGATCTGGGCAGCGATGGGGGAGCGCATGTCCGGCGCCGAGATCCGCAGCGATCTCGAGAAGGCGATCGTCCCGTCGGAAGGAGGTCCGGGCCTCTCCGGCGCCGTCTCCTCCGACACCCGCGAGCTCGCCTCCAGCTACGACGCGGCGCTGCGGGCCAACCTGGTCGCGCTCCACCGGAACGGGATCCCGCTCCTCGCCGGCACCGGCGCCGGTCTGCCCGGCGTCGTCCACGGCGCGTCGCTTCACCAGGAGCTGCAGGCGCTGGTAGAGCTGGGCTTCCCGCCCTCCGAGGTGCTGAAGATGGCGACCTCGTACCCGGTGCGTCTCCTCTCGCCCCGATCGCCGTTCGGCATGATCGGCATCGGCGCCTACGCCGACGTGATCCTCCTGGACGGCAACCCCATCGAGGACATCTCCGCGGTCGGCAGGATCGTCTCGGTGTGGCAGGCGGGACGCAGGCTGGAGCGGAAGGTCCCCTCGTCCGACTGATCGCGGTGCCAACGGGAGGAGCGGGGCCGTTGACGGGCCGGCCGTCCTGCGTAGGATGCGCCGCTCCCTGCCGACCAGGAGTGCACCGGCCATGACCCACTTCGATCCCGACTCCGCCGCCGCCCCGGGCTCCGGCGTCTTCGGCCTCCCCTTCACCCCGGAGGAGGCGAAGGTGCTCCTGGTGCCCGTCCCCTTCGAGGCGACCACCTCGTACGGAGGCGGCGCCGCCGACGGGCCTGCCGCGATCCTCGAGGCCTCCGCCCAGATCGATCTCTTCGACGCGGAGATCGGCAGGCCCTACGAGCCGGGGATCGCGATGCTCGACGAGGCGCCCGAGATCCGCGCTTGGAACGACGAGGCCAAGCTGGACGCCGCGCCGGTGATCGCCGCAGGCGGGGCCGGGGACGATCCCCTCCTCCGCGGGATGCTCGACCGGGTGAACGAGCGCTGCGCGCAGGTCAACGACTGGGTGTACGCGAAGACCCAGGCGCTGCTCGACGCAGGAAAGATCCCCTGCGTCATCGGCGGCGATCACGCGGTGCCCTTCGGCGCGATCCGCGCCTACGCCGAGAGGTTCCCCGGCATGGGGATCCTGCACCTGGACGCCCACGCCGATCTGCGAGACGCCTTCGAGGGCTTCACCTGGAGCCACGCCTCGATCTTCCACAACGTGATGGAGCGGATCCCCGGCGTCGCGAGGCTCGTCCAGGTCGGGATCCGCGATCTCGGCAAGGCGGAGTTCGAGTACGGCCGCGACAGCGGCGGCCGGGTGGTGACGCACTTCGATCAGGTGCTCTGCGAGGAGCGCTTCGCCGGCGCCACCTGGCGCTCGCAGGTGGATCGGATCGTCGCCGGACTTCCGCAGCAGGTGTACCTCTCCTTCGACATCGACGGACTCGATCCCACGCTCTGCCCGAACACGGGCACGCCGGTCCCGGGCGGGCTCTCGTTCCAGCAGGCGTGCGCGCTGGTGGCGGGTGTGGCGCGCAGCGGCCGCACCATCGTCGGCCTCGATCTCTGTGAAGTCGCGCCGGGGAGCGACGGCGACCAGTGGGACGGCAACGTCGGTGCGCGGCTCCTCTACAAGATGATCGGCTGGATGCTGCGATCGCAGGGGTTGATCCAGGCGCCCTGACCGCGCAGCCCGGGTAGCCGGGCCTCTCGCGTCGAGGGGCCGCGCGCGCTCGATGCAGGACGCACCACGGATCGTCCCAAAGGATCCGTTTGCGGCGTCGTCCCCCTCTCGTTACGCTCGCGCGAAACCCATTCGCGAAGGAGCCACGATGAGCGACATCGATCTGGAGCAGGAGCACGACGAGGGCATCGGCCGCCGCAAGGCGTTGGGCCTCATGGCGGGTGTGGCGATCGGCGCGCCGCTCATCGCCGCCGCGTCCGGCGCCGGCGCGGCGACACAGGCCCCTCCTCCGGCCGGGACCAAGCCCGGGCAGAGCCAGGGGCCGGCGCCCGCCCCCGCTGCCGGCGGGATGAAGCCCGGCGAGTACGTGCTGCCGCCGCTGCCCTATCCCAAGAACGCCCTCGACGGCTATCTCAGCGCAGAGATCCTCGAGATCCACCACGACAAGCACCACGCCGGCTACGTGAAGGGGCTCAACGCCGCCATCGCCGGACTCGCCGCCGCGAGGCAGAAGAACGACTTCACCCACGTGAAGGCCCTCGAGCGATCCCTCGCGTTCAACGGCAGCGGCCACGTGCTGCACTCGATCTACTGGAACTCCATGAGCCCCAAGGGCGGCGGCGAGCCGAAGGGCGCGCTGCAGGCCGCTATCGTGGCGAGCTTCGGCAGCGTCGACGCCTTCCGCAAGCAGTTCGCCGCGGCGACCAAGGTCGCGGAGGCGAGCGCGTGGGGCGTGCTGGCGTACGAGCCGCTGGGCGATCGGCTCGTGGTGGTCGCGGCGGAGGACCACCAGAACATGACCTTCCAGGGCATCCAGCCGCTGCTGTGCTGCGACGTCTGGGAGCACGCGTACTACCTGCGCTACAAGAACGACCGCGGCACGTACGTCGACAAGTTCTTCGACGTGATCAACTGGGACTACGCGGAGAAGCGCCTCCAGGCCGTTCGCGCGTAGAGCCGGGGCTTCCTTTGCGAGGCGCTGCTCAGACCTGTGAATCAATCGCTCCGCGCGAGGCGGAGGCGATTGATTCACGCGCGCTGCGCGCTCTGGGCTCTTCCTTGCGTTCGCTCGCCTTTGGCTCGCAGCGTTCGTGAATAAATTCACGAACGCTCACAGGGTCTCCAGAAATCGTCGCGAGCAGCCACGGATGCGAGGCGGCGCGAGTACCGAAGCGGAGCGTACACGTCGGTACGTGAGCATCGGAGCGGAGCTCCAACGAAGCAGGCCGCGAGCCTCCGGCGAGCAATCGCCTAGGAGGCGCCACGCGCGCGAAGCGCGGGTGTTGAAATCCCCCGCTAGAAGCGGGGGATTCTCGCCCGCGCAGCAGATTTCTGGAGACCCTGTCAGCGCCTCGCCTGGGGGCAGCGCCCGCCCGCGGGGCCTCCGCACACCCAGCCCTCCGGCGCCGCCTGCGCCTGGCGGATCCGCGCGGCGAGGCCGTCGATGAGGCCCGGGGCGATCCCCGGGGCGGGCACCCGGTGGTACCCCTCGATCCCCGCGGCCACTGCGGGCTCGCGCAGGAGCTCGTCGAGCTCGTAGAGCGTCTCCACGTGCTCGGTGACGAAGGCGATCGGCACCACGATCACGTCCTTCACGCCAGCCTTGGCGAGATCCTCCAGCGCGTGCTCGGTGGCGGGCTCGAGCCACTTCACCCGCGTCGCCCTGCTCTGAAATGCCAGCCCATGCGCGAGGCCCGGCGGCAGCTGCGCCATCACGCCGCGCACCGTCGCCTGCACGTGGTCGAGGTAGGGATCGCCGCGGTCGATCGTCTCCTGCGGGAGGCCGTGGGCGCTGAAGAGCACGTGGGCGCGCTCGCGCCTCCCCTCGGGGATCGACTCGAGCTTCGCGCGGATCGCGTCCGCCCAAACGCCGACGAAGCCGGCGTCCGTCGGAAAGCAGCAGACCTCCGAGAGCTTCAGCCGAGGCGCCTTGCGCCCCAGCACCCGGCGCAGCTCCTTCATCGAAGAGCCCGAGGTGGTGAAGGAGCGCTGCGGGTAGAGCGGGACCGCCACCACCTCCGTCGCCCCCGCCGCCAGCAGCCGATCGACGGCCTCCTCGGTGTCCGGCTTCCAGGCGCGCATCGCCACGTAGGACAGGTAGCCCGGCCCCAGCGCCGCCTCGAGGGCCGCCCCTTGCGCCAGGGTGTGCTCGAGGATCGGCGAGCGCCCGCCGATCCGCTCGTAGATGGCGCGGCTCTCCGGCGCCCGCTTCCTGGAGATCCGCCTGGCGAAGGCGTTCTGCCAGAGGAAGCCGAGGGGCAGCCGGATCACCTCCGGATCCGAGAAGATGTTGAAGAGGAACGGCTCGACCTCGTCCAGGGAGGACGGGCCGCCCAGGTTCATCAGGACGACTGCGGTGTGGGGGGAGGCGGTCGACACGGGTCCCTTCCTAACACTCGCTCCGCGGCGTCGCTCGCCCAAATCGAATGCAGTCTGGAATCCGCGGGGCCGACCGCGCTAGGCTTCCTGGTCGCGACACCCCCGAGCGGCCAGGAGGCCGACGTCTTCACCCCGAGCGCGAGCTCGATGCGCGCACGTCCTTGGGGTCTCGCAAGACGGGTCTTTCGCAGAGAGGAACAGACGATGGCTACGGAATCGATCCGGATGTCGGCGCAGTTTCCCGTGAACCCCAAGAGGCTATATGACGCGTGGCTGAGCAGCGATGAGCACTCCGCCATGACGGGCTCGCCCGTCACGATCGATCCCGTGGTCGGAGGCCGCTTCGATGTCGCCGAGGGCTTCGCGACGGGTGAGACCCTCTGGCTGGACGAGGGCCGACGCGTCGTCCAGAGCTGGCGGACGAAGGACTTCCCCGAGGACGCAGAGAGCTCCACCGTCGAGGTGACCTTCGACGAGGTGCCGGGCGGCACGCTGCTCACGATCGCCCACGCGAACATCCCTGCCGAGCTGCGCGGGCGCTTCGAGTCGGGCTGGAGCGAGTTTTATCTCGAGCCGATGCGCCAGCACTTCGGGACGCTCTCGGGTGCGGTCGACGCGGAGGACGGGAACGACGCGGACGCCGATCTCCTCGCCTTCGATCGGGCAGCGGAGGAGGAGGACGCCCCCGTGCCTCCCAGCGTCCTCCACGTGGTCCCGACCGCGGCGCGCCGGGCGACGTCCCGCCGTAAGGCCGCGTCGACGACCACCCGGAAGGCGGCGCCCCGGAGGACGGCATCGCGGTCGACCTCGCCGGCCAAGAAGACGACCGCGCGCAAGGCGGCCTCGCCTGCCGCCAAGAAGACGACGGTGCGCAAGGCGGCCCGCAAGCCCGCGGCGCGGTCGACCTCGCCCGCCGCCAAGAAGACGACCGCACGGAAGACGACCGCGCGCAAGGGCACCAGCAAGATCACCGTACGCGTGACCGCCACCCGAAAGGCCACCACGCGAAAGTCGCCTGCGACCAAGACGGCGACGACGAGGAAGCCGGCGGCACGGGCGGCGACGCGCAAGACCACTACGAGCAGGGCCACACCTCGTACGACCGCGTCGGTCGGGCGCAAGCCGGCGGCGAAGACCGCCACCCGCAAGGCCACCGGCACCGCACGCAAGACGACCGCCCGGAATGCTCCTGCCAGGAAGCCGGCCACGGCGAGGAAGGCGACCGCCCGCAAGGCCCCCGTGGGCAGGACCGCCACACGCCGGTCGTCCTCCACCACGACCAGGACGACCGTGCGCCGGACCACGACCCGCAAGCCGGCACCCCGTCGGCCGACGCGTTGACGCGACGAAGCGGCGCCTCGCGAAGGGCCGCCGCTCGCTCGTCTACACCTCGCCGACGTCCGTGGCGTCTCCTCGATTTCCCAGCGTCGGGGCGAGGAGGGCGTCGATCGATTCCCTGGTCAGGCCGCGGCCGAAGAAGGCGAAGCGGCTCTCGCCGTGAGCCGGCGCCGGGGCGTCCAACTCGATCTGGAGCCTCGCGCCGACCACATGGAAGGCGACCCAGCGCCCGTCGTCGATCCGCGCGATCCCCTTGGCCCGGAACACCTCGGGTGGCAGCTCCTCCAACACGTCCTCCAGCGAGGAGAGGTTGTGGGCGCCGCCGTGGGAGAAGGAGATCGCCGAGAAGTCGGAGTGGCGCCCGGCCTCCGCGGGAGGTCCTTCGCGTGCAGGCGCAGCTGCATCCGTGTCGAGGAGGATCCCTTCGGGCAGGTCCGGACCGGCCTCCAGGATCCTCGCGACGGAGTTCACCCGGCGGATCGCCTCGATGGCCTTCTCCTTCTGTGCCGGCGTGGCGAGATCGAGCTTGGAGAGAACCACCACGTCGGCGCACCGGAGCTGCGCCTCCCACTCCTCGCCGGCGGCCGCCGCGAAGTTCATGGGATCCACCACGGTCACCACCGAGTCGAGCCGGATCTTGTCGGCGAGCTCCGGCTTCGAAAGCGTCCACGTGAGCGGCAGGGGATCGGCGAGCCCCGTGGTCTCCACGATCACCCGGTCGAGATCGCCCCGCGCGTGGAGCTCCTCCATCGCCAGGACGAGGTCGGGGTTGCGGAGGCAGCACACGCAGCCTTCGGTGAGCTCGATCATCGAGCGGGTGTCCGGCGACCCGACGTCGATCCCCGCCTGGCCCAGCTCGTTCTGCACGAGGCCGATCCGCAAGGAATGACGCCGCGCGAGGAGCTGCCGCAGGAGGGTGGTCTTGCCAGAGCCGAGAAAGCCGGTGACGACGACGACGGGAAGTACGGGCGACACGAGGCCGAAGCTAACCGCGGGAGCCGGCCGGGGCCATCCATATGGAACGAAGCGGCGGGACCATCGCGTTGGACTCTTCGGGAGGGTGCAAACGAGGGCCGATTAAGCGATCATGCGCGCCCCCGGGCGCCGGGTAACGGATCACAGGAGCAGGTCGAGTGCGCAGAATCGGGATCTTCGGATGGGGCGTCGTCGCCCCCAAATCGCCGGACGTCGACGCCTTCGAGCGCAACCTCGCGTCGTCGGAGAGCTGGCTCTCCCCCTTCGACGGCTTCGGTCCCAGCAACTTCCTCGTAGGCAACCCGGAGTTCCGCTTCGCCGACTACAAGGGCTGGATCGACGAGCGCTTCCCCCCCACCCGCTTTGGCCAGCTCGAGAAGAAGATGGGCCAGCCCACGCAGTACGCGATGGGCGCGTTCATCCAGGCGCTGCGCCAGAACCCCGGTGTCGAGGCGGCGCTCCAGGAGCTCGGTCTCGAGGCCCACGTCTACGTGGGCACGGGCCTCGGCGATCTGCCCACCATCGACGTCGAGAGCGTCCGCCTCCACCGTGCGCAGCGCCGGTGGGATCGGTTCTGGGCGAACCCCGAGCGCAACGCCGCCCTCGCCGCGTGGCTCGCCGATCCCGCCACCGACCCGGACGCGCCGCCGAAGCCGGAGACCGCGCCCGAGGAGGAGCGCGATCTCGCCGAGGAGCGCTACTGGCGCCACTGGGCCGGCCGCTCGGCCGAGCTGGCGTCGTACCTCGCCGAGCTGCGGGAGATCGAGTCGCTGTCGGTCGAGGGCGAGGTCGAGGCGGCGAAGCTCGCGGTGATCAAGGAGAAGAAGGTCCGGGCCTCGCGCCTCCAGAAGAAGTGGAACGCGCCGGAGCCTCCCTGGAACCAGGTCTCCTCGAACCTCCTCTGGAACATCCACAACACCCCGGCCTCGCAGATCTCGATGCTCGGCCAGATCACGGGCATGACCTTCGCGCCGGTGGCGGCTTGCTCGTCGTTCGGCTACGCGCTGCGCCTGGCCATGCAGTCCATCGGCTGCGGCAGCGCCAAGGCGGTGGTCATCGGCATGACCGATCCGGCGCCGCACCCGCTCTCGGTGGGCGGCTTCTTCAACGCGCGCGTCCTGTCGGCGGACGGCGGAGTATCCAAGCCTCTCACAGGCATGCGCGGCACCCACGTCGCGGGCGGCGCGGTCGTGTGGATCGTCGGTGACTACGAGTACATGACCGCCAAGGGCTTCCGCCCCCTGGGGATGGAGCCCCTCGCCGTGGGCGTCTCCGCGGACGCCGATCACATCATCACCCCGTCGCGGGAGGGCCCCATCGCCTCCATGCGCAGCGCCCTGGAGCAGGCGGGCGTCTCCCCGGACGAGGTCGGCACCTGGGACCTCCACGCCACGGCCACCCCCGGCGACTTCCTCGAGGTGGAGACCCTCCGCGAGGTGCTGCCCGACACCGTGGTGGTCACCGCGCGCAAGGGCACCTTCGGCCACGGCATGTCCGCCGGCGGCGGCTGGGAGCTCACCGCGCAGTACCTCGGCTACCAGCGCGGTTCGCTCTTTCCCACGCCCCTGGAGTCGAAGGAGCTCAACACCTCCATCGGCAAGGTGCACGGGCGCTTCGTCCTCGACGACGGCTGTGAGGCGAAGGGGATCGCCGGCAAGCTCTCCATGGGCATCGGCGGCATCAACGCCTGCGTGATCTCCCGGCCCTGGGAGTAGCGGCGGCCGGCGCCTTCGCGCGCGGCTTCGCTTCCGCGACGGGAGCGAGGCCGCGCATGAGCATCGCGGTCACCATCGTCGCCAGATCCTCCGGCCGCCCTGCCTCGGGCGGCAGCTTGTCCTCCACGAGCAGCGACGCGAGCCCGTGCACGATGGACCAGGCGGCGAGGGAGAGCGAGGCGATCGGCTCGTCCCGCAACTCGCCTGCGCGGACGCCCGCCTCCACCGTCTGAACGAGGACGTCGAACGCCCCCCTCCCCGCGTCGAGCATCTCCGGGAAGGCAGCGGAGTCTCCCTGCCCCGCGCCGTACATCACGCGGAAGTGGCTGGGGTGGCCCACCGCGAAGCGGACGTAGGCGACGCCGATCCGTCCGAGGTTCTCGCCCGGTCCGGCGGAAGGGTCCATCGCCGCGAGCAGGGTCTCGCGCATGGTGTGGAACCCTTCCTCCGCCACGGCGGCGACGAGGGCCTCTTTGCTGACGAAGTGGCGGTAGGGCGCCGCGTGGGTGACGCCCGCGCGCCTCGCCACCTCGCGTAACGACAGCGCCGCCGCCCCCTCCTCCCGCACCTGCTCGAGGGCCGCGTCGAGCAGCGCCCGCCGCAGATCCCCATGGTGATAGCCCGCTTTACGCCCTTTGCGCTCCGCCAAACCGGCCTCCATGTTGACACCGTAAACAACGAATGTTACCACCGTCATTATTCGCCCGCCGCGCCGTCCAGGCAAGGCAAAAAGGAGCCGCCATGCAGCCGACCGCCGCCTCACCCATCCCCCTCGCGTCCGGCTGGTCCGGCGCCTTCCGAGATCTCCCCCGCGAGCACGGCTACGAGCCGCTGCGTGTCGAGGGAACGATCCCCGCCGGCCTCGAAGGCACCCTCTTCCGCAACGGACCGTCGCTCTTCTCAAGCTTCGGCGAGGACTACCGCCACTGGTTCGACGGCGACGGCGCCGTCTCCGCAGTGCGCATCGCGGGAGGCCGCGCCGAGGGCGCGGTGCGGCTGGTGCAGACTCCAGCCCTGCGTGCAGAGCACGCTGCCGGCCGCCGCCTCTTCGGTGCGTACGGGACGCCCCACCCAGGCGGTCCCCTCGCCCGCCTCGGCAAGATCCAGACGAAGAACGCGGCCAACACCTCGGTGGCCACGTGGGGCGACCGGCTGTTCGCGCTCTACGAGGGCGGGCTCCCCACCGAGCTGTCGATGGAGGATCTCTCCACCGTCGGTCACACGGATCTGGAGGGAGCGGTGCGCATGACGTTCTCGGCGCATCCGCACCGCGTCGATGAGCGGCGTGCCTCCTACAACTTCGGCATGCGCTACGGACGGGTCACGGAGCTCGATCTCTTCGAGCTCCCCGACACGGGCGTCGCCAGGCGGCTCGCGTCGCTTCCCCTCGGGGGCCCGGTGCTGCTGCACGACTTCATCGCCACGCCGAGACATTTGGTGTTCTTCGTTTCCCCTGTGCGCGTGCGCGTCTTCCGCGCGATGCTCGGGATGGGCAGCTTCTCCGACAACCTGGCGTGGACCCCGTCGGACGGCACCGAGGTGATCGTGGTCCCGCTCGACGATCCGTCGCAGTCCGCCCGCTTCCATACCGACGCCTTCTTCCAGTGGCACTTCGCCAACGCCTTCGAGCGGGGCGGCGAGATCGTGGTGGACCTCGTGCGCTACCCGGACTTCGGGACCAACCGCTGGCTGGGCGAGATGCCCCACGGCGGGAGCGGCGCGCCGGCACAGGGGCGGTTCCACCGGATGGTCCTCGATCCGAAGCGGGCGACGCTGCGGGGGGAGCCGCGGTGGGACCTCTCGTGCGAGTTTCCTCGGGTATCACCGCTCGTCGAGGGCAAGCCCTACCGATTCGCGTACGTGGCCTCGCACCTACCGGGAGGCGAGCGCGGCATGTTCCAGCGGATCACCCGCCTCGACGTCGAGCGCGGCGAGGCCGTGCACGCGCAGCTGCCCGAGGGGCAGTACCCGTCGGAGCCGATCTTCGTGCCGAAGCCCGGGGCAACGAAGGAGGACGAAGGCTGGCTCCTCTCGCCGATCTACGACGCGGCCTCCCACTCGAGCCACCTGGCGATCCTCGAGGCGGACGCGCTCGAGAAGGGTCCGATCGCCCGCGCGTGGTTCGATCACCACCTGCCGTTCACCTTCCACGGCTTTTGGGCACCCTTCCCCCGCCAAACGCCGTGACCCGAGCGGCGCGGTTGGGTAGATCGGGAGACTCGCACCAAAGGAGATCGACCATGCAGAAGACGAAGATCGAAGGACGCGCCGGACTCGAGGCCCTCGTGGGCAAGCCCCTCCCCGCCGGCCCCTGGCATCCGCTCACCTTCGAGGAGATCGTCGCCTTCGCCGACGCCACGGGCGACCACCAGTGGATCCACGTGGACCGCGAGCGCGCCAAGCGCGAGTCGCCCTTCGGCGCGCCGATCGCCCACGGCTACTACACGGTCTCGCGGATCGCCGGCCTCTTCTTCGAGCTCGTCGACGTCACCGGGTTCCCCGCAGTGCTCAACTACGGCCTCAACAAGGTGCGCTTCCCCGCACCGCTCAAGGAGGGCGCGTCCTACCGGCTCGTGCCGATGGTCCAGTCGGTGAACGAGGTGAAGGGCGGCCTCGAGGTGATCTTCCAGAACACCATCGAGATCGAAGGCGAGGCCAAGCCCGCCTGCGTCGCTGAGTGCGTGTTCCGCTACCTCGGCTGACGCTCCCTCCAAATGCACGAACGGCCTCATCGCGATGTTGCGATGGAGGCCGTCGTCGCCTGCTTCGCGCGAGCAGCTGAATTTCTCAGCCGAAGCGCAGCGCGAGCTTCTCGCCCTCGACCACCGCGGTCGCCTTGCCGCCGCCCGACAGCGCGCCGAAGAGGATCGCCTCCGCGAGCGGCTTCTTCAGGCTCTGCTCCACCAGGCGCGCCATCGGCCTCGCGCCGAACGCCGGATCGTAGCCGTGCTCGGCGAGCCAGCCGCGGGCCTCCTCGGTGAGCTCGAGGGTGACGCGCTTCTCGGCGAGGAGGGCGTTCAGCTCGCCCACGTTCTTGTCGACCACCCGGAGGATCTCGGGGCGGCCGAGCTGCGAGAACTGGATCAGGGCGTCGAGGCGGTTGCGGAACTCCGGGCTGAAGGCCTTCTCCAGGGCGCCGGTGGCCACGCCGATCGGCGTGCCGCCGCCGAAGCCCAGCCGCCGCCCGGAGAGCTCCCGGGCGCCGACGTTGGTCGTGAGGATCAGGATCACGTTGCGGAAGTCCGCCTTCCGTCCGGAGTTGTCCGTGAGCGTGGCGTGGTCCATCACCTGCAGGAGGATGTTGAAGACGTCGGGGTGCGCCTTCTCCAGCTCGTCGAGGACCACCACCGCGTAGGGCGTCTTCCGCACGGCGTCGGTGAGGAGCCCGCCCTGATCGAAGCCAACGTAGCCCGGCGGCGCACCGATGAGTCGTGAGACGGCGTGCTTCTCCATGTACTCGGACATGTCGAAGCGCAGGAACTCGACGCCGAGCACCCGCGCGAGCTGCTTGGCGAGCTCGGTCTTGCCCACGCCGGTGGGCCCCGCGAAGAGGAACGAGCCGATCGGCTTGTCCCCGGCCCGCAGGCCGGAGCGCGACAGCTTGATCGCCGCCGTCACCGACTCGATGGCCGGATCCTGTCCGAAGATGACGCCCTTCAGCTCCGGCTCCATCCGGGCCAGGGCGCTGCGATCGTCGGCGGACACGCTGCGGGGCGGGATCTTCGCCATCTTCGCGATCACCGCCTCCACCTCGGCGACGCCCACCTCGCCCCGCCTCTGCTCCACCGGGAGCAGCTTCTCGGCGGCGCCGGCCTCGTCGAGCACGTCGATCGCCTTGTCGGGCAGGTGCCTGTCGGAGAGGTGCTTCGCGGCGAGCTGCGCCGCCGACGAGATCGCCTCGTCGGAGTAGCGGACGCCGTGGTGCTCCTCGTAGCGCGGCCGCAGTCCTTCGAGGATGCGGATCGTCTCCTCCACCGAGGGCTCGTCCACGTCGATCTTCTGGAAGCGGCGGGCCAGCGCCTTGTCCCGATCGAGCGACGCCTTGTGCTCCTCGAAGGTCGTGGAGCCGATGCAGCGCAGCTCGCCGGACGCCAGCGCCGGCTTGAGCAGGTTCGAGGCGTCCATGCTGCCGCCTGTGGTCGATCCCGCTCCGACCACGGTGTGCAGCTCGTCGATGAAGAGGATCGGGTGCTCCACCTTCGCCAGCGCCTTGAGCACCGCCTTCATGCGCTGCTCGAAGTCGCCACGGTAGCGGGTGCCCGCGAGCAGCGATCCCAGATCGAGGGAGAAGATCCGCGCGTCCTTCATCACGTCCGGGACGCGTCCCTCGTGAATCCGCAGCGCCAGCCCCTCGGCGAGGGCCGTCTTGCCCACGCCCGGCTCGCCCACGAAGAGGGGGTTGTTCTTGCGGCGGCGGCAGAGGACCTGGATGGCGCGATCGAGCTCCGCCTCCCGGCCCACCAGGGGATCGATCCGCCCCTCCGCCGCCTTGGCCACCAGGTCGACGGTGTACGCGGCGAGGGGATCCTTCGCCGGGCGGGATGCGCCGAGCTCCTCGTCGCCCTCCTCGTCCTCGTCGGTCTCCCCATCTTCGTCGTCGTCCAGCTCGTCGCCGAGGCCGTGGGAGAGGAACTCCAGCACGTCCAGGCGCTCGATGCCCTGCTTGCGCAGCAGGTAGACCGCGTGGCACTGGTCCTCGCGGAGCAGCGACGCCAGCACCGTGCCGCCGTCGACCGCCTCGGCCTCGGACGACAGCGCGTGCACCGCCGCCCGCTGGATCACGCGGGCGAAGCCGAGCGTCGGCGTCGGCTCCACCGCCTCGGGCAGCGCCTCGAATCGATCCGCGAGGAAGGTCACGAGCTCGTCCCGAAGCTCGCCCGGCTCGCCGCCACAGGCGACGATGGCCTGCCTGGCGAGGGGATCGTCGAGCAGGCCCAGCAGCAAGTGCTCGGTGCCCGCGTGCTCGTTGCGGCGCACCCGGGCCGCCTCGATGGCGCGCTCGAGGGTCTGCTGGAGATCGGCGGTGAGCTGGGGGGACTTCGGCATCTCTATTCGGGCTCCATCGTGCACAACAACGGGAACTCGTTTTTCTTCGCGAGCGCCCGCACCTGCTCGACCTTCGTCTCCGCCACGTCGTGGGTGTAGACCCCGGCCAGCCCGACGCCGCTCTGGTGGACGTGCATCATGATCGCCACCGCGTCGGTCTCGCTGCGGTGGAAGATCCCCTGGAGGATCCACACCACGAAGTCCCGGGTCGTGTAGTCGTCGTTGTGGAGCAACACCTTCCACATCGGCGGCTTCGCGACCTTGCGGTCCGCCTTGGGTCGGGTGACGACCCCCTGCTCCTGGTCCTCGAAGTTACCGGCCATGCTCCTCCGATCCCTTAACATGGGGGCGGAGGGTCGGCCAGCGTCAGGCGTGCTCCTCGGTCGGGAGGTGGATTCGGATCGCGCGCACCCGCCTCGCCGAGGCCTCGGTGACCTCCAGCACGACCCCGCCGGGTGCGAGCAGCCTCTCCCCCTTGGCGGGGATGCGCCCGGCCAGGTCCAGGCACAGGCCCGCCACGGTGGACCAGCCGTCCCCTTCCGGGAGCTCCAGGTCGAGCTCGCGGTTCACGTCGCGCACCTGGGCGATCCCCATCACCAGGGCGGTGCGATCGGGGTTCACGTGGATCGCCTCGGGGGTCATCGACTCCTCCTCCGAGTAGATCTCCCCCACCAGCTCCTCCACCAGATCCTCGATGGTGGCGATCCCCGCCAGCCCCCCCGACTCCTCCACCACGATCGCGAGCGAGACGCGCCGGCGCTGCATCGAGCGCAGGAGCGTGATGGCGCGGATGGTCTCGGGGACGAAGTACGCCGGTCGGAGCAAGTCCTCCATCACGAAGAGCCGCTCGTCCCACGCGAGCGCGAGCACGTCCTTGATGGAGATGTACCCGACGATCTCGTCGATGGTCCCGGCGTACACCGGCATGCGGGTGTGGCCGTGCTCCAGCAGGACCTCCCGCAGCTCGCCCACGGGGATGTCGCGCGGGATCGCCTCCACACGGTTGCGAGGCACCATCACCTCGCCCGCGGTGAGCTCGCCGAAGTCGATGGCGCGGATCGCGATGCGGCTCGCCCCCGGATCGATCGTCCCCTCCTCGGCCGCCTCCTCCAGCTCCTCCTGCAGCTCCTCAGGCGCGATCCGATCCGCGTCGAACGTGGTGGAGCCGCCGAAGAGGGAGAGGACGGCGTTCGCCACGCCGCGCGAGAGGAAGAGGAGCGGCCGGCAGATCAGCAGCACGGCCCGCAGGATCCCCGCCGACCAGAGCGCCCACCTCTCGCTGCGCCGCAAAGCGAGGGCGATCGGAACCAGCTCGCCCGCCACCAGCATCAGCAGGCTGATCGCGGCGATGCCGAGCACGACGGCGGGCGCCAGGCCGATGTCGGGCGCGAGCTCCCTGGCGAGGAAGCCGCCGCCCACCACCCCGGCCGCGATGGCGAGGGCGATGGTGACCGACCGCGCCACGGCGACGAGCCGCTCCGGCTCGCTCCGCAGCTTCTCGAGGGAGCGAGCGCCGGCCTTGCGGTCCTGCGCGAGCTCCCGCACGCGGCTCCTGGGCACGGTCTCCACCGCGACCTCGGCGCCGGCGAAGAAGCCGTGGAGTACGACCAGCCCGACGATGATCAAGACGACGGCGAGAATGTCGGGACACCCCTGACTCAAAGGTATGGCAGAGCGCGCGGGGCCTTCCGCGTGCGACGCCACGCTCCCACGTCCGCCCCGGAGGCGGCCCAGGGCTCGTCCTCGGGACGATCGCGACCGTCCCGATCGGTTCCTCGGCGAGGCGGGGATGGTCCGGCGCCATGCGCCTGGTCCTTGGCAGGGCTGCGGCCCGTGTGTTCTAGTCCGGCCCCAACGTCACCCCCCGAAACGGGAGCGCGCCCTTCGGAGCGCCTGGAGAATCCATGAGCATGCCCGCCACCGCGATCGGAAACCCGGACACCAGCTTCGTCCCCCCCGCCGGTGGGCGCACCCTCTTCGGCCACCCGATCGGCCTGTCGGTGCTCTTCCTCACCGAGATGTGGGAGCGGTTCTCCTACTACGGCATGCGCGGCCTGCTGGTCCTCTACATGACGGACCACCTGTTCAAGGGCGACGCCGCCACCGTGCTCGGCTACTCGACGATCCACGGCGCGCTGAGCGCGGTGTTCGGCGAGATGAACGTCCAGCAGTTCTCGTCCCAGATCTACGGCCTCTACACGGGCTTCGTGTACCTGACGCCGTTCTTCGGCGGCATGCTCGCCGACAAGATCCTCGGCCAGCGCAAGACGGTGGTGCTCGGCGGCATCCTCATGGCCATCGGGCACTTCCTCATGGCCTTCGAGACGCTCTTCTACCTGGCGCTCTTCTTCCTCATCCTGGGCAACGGGGCGTTCAAGCCGAACATCTCCACCCAGGTCGGCAACCTCTACGCCCCCGGCGATCCCCGCCGCGACCGCGCGTTCTCGATCTTCTACGTGGGCATCAACGTCGGCGCCTTCTTCTCCAACATCGTCTGCGGGACCCTCGCCTTCACGATCGGCTGGCACTGGGGCTTCGGCGCCGCCGGCGTCGGCATGCTCCTGGGCGTCATCATCTACCTGGCCGGCCAGCGCTTCCTCGCCGAGGACAACGTGATGAAGTCCTCCTCGGAGCAGGTGCACCAGCCCCTCTCCCGCCAGGAGTGGCAGCGGGTCGGGGCGCTCATGATCCTCTGCCTGCTGAACGTCGTCTTCTGGGCGGTGTACGAGCAGCAGGGCAACACCATGCAGCTGTGGGCCGACAAGCAGACCGTGTGGCCCACGATCTTCGGCTGGACCATCCCCAGCCCCTGGTTCCAGTCGTTCAACCCCTTCTTCATCTTCGCTCTGACCCCCGTGGTCATCGCCTTCTGGGCATGGCAGGCCAAGCGCAAGAAGGAGCCGACCAGCGTCTCGAAGATGGCGATCGGCTGCGTGATCCTCGGCCTCTCCTTCATCGTCATGGTCGTCGGCGCCAAGGTGATCGGCGACGGCAAGGGCAGCCTGCTCTGGCCGGTGGTCTGCACCCTGCTCCTCACCGTCGGCGAGCTCTACCTGTCGCCGGTGGGCCTGTCCCTCGTGACCAAGGTGGCGCCGGCACGGATCGTCTCGATGATGATGGGCATGTGGTTCCTCTCCAGCTTCCTGGGGAACTACCTCTCCGGCCTCATCGGCACCCTCTACTCGGTGATGCCGAAGGAGTCGTTCTTCCTCATCCTCACCATCCTCGGCGTCGCGGCTGGTTTCGCGATCTTCGTGCTGAACCGCCCCCTGCAGCGGGCGATGGGCTCCTCCCAGGAGGGCGCGCCCGCGGCCTGACCGGCTTGCCTCCGAGGGCCCGAATGTGATTGTTGCGGTCTCTCGAGCCCGGGCCCAAAGATGCCGGGGCTCACGAAGGCCAAGGTTCGGAGCGCCCGGGTAGACGGGGTGGAGAGGCGATGTCGCGAAACGGAAAGAGCCGGACGCTGGTGATCGTCGAGTCGCCGACGAAAGCGAAGACGATCCGCAAGTTCCTGCCCCCTGGCTACCAGGTCGAGGCCTGCATGGGGCACGTCCGCGACCTGCCCACCAGCGCCACCGAGATCCCGGAGAAGGTGAAGAAGGAGCCCTGGGCCAAGATCGGGGTGAACGTCGACAACGGCTTCGAGCCCCTCTACGTCGTCCCCAAGAAGAAGACCAAGGTCGTCCGGGAGCTCAAGGACAAGATCAAGGAGGCCGACCACCTCCTCCTCGCCACCGACGAAGATCGCGAAGGCGAGTCGATCAGCTGGCACCTGCTCGAGCTGCTCAAGCCCAAGATCCCCTACGAGCGGCTGGTCTTCCACGAGATCACCCGGGACGCGATCCAGCGGGCGCTGCAGAACCCACGGGATCTCGACGACCGCCTCGTCCGCGCCCAGGAGACGCGGCGCATCCTCGATCGCCTCGTGGGCTACGGCCTGTCGCCCCTGCTCTGGTCGAAGATCGCCTTCGGGCTCTCGGCGGGGCGGGTGCAGTCCGTCGCGGTGGACGTCATCGTGCGCCGCGAGCGGGAGCGGATGCGCTTTCGCAAGGCGAGCTTCTGGGATCTGCTCGCCACCGTCGCCAAGAAGGAGGCGTTCGACGCCCGGTTGATCCAGGTCGGCGGCGCCCGGGTGGCCACCGGCAAGGACTTCGACGAGGCGACCGGCGCGCTGAAGGAGGGGGGCGACAAGGTCCTCCACCTCGACGAGGCGAAGGCCGAGGAGCTGCGCCGCCGGCTGGAGTCGGTCCCCTTCGTGGTCCGATCGGTCGAGGAGAAGCCCGTCACCCGCCGGCCTCCCCCGCCGCTGATCACCTCGACGATGCAGCAGGAGGCCAACCGGAAGCTCGGGATGAGCGCGCAGGAGACCATGCGGGTCGCCCAGTCGCTCTACGAGCGCGGCCTCATCACCTACATGCGAACCGACTCGGTGCACCTCTCCGAGGAGGCGATCCACGCCGCGCGGCGCTGCGTCGAGGGGCGCTTCGGCGCCGAATACCTCGCGCCCGGCGTTCGCCAGTACAAGACCAGCACCAAGGGCGCCCAGGAGGCCCACGAGGCCATCCGCCCCTCGGCGGACTTCACCGCGCCCAGGGACACCGGCCTCACCGGCCGTGACCACGACCTGTACGAGCTCATCTGGATGCGGACCCTCGCCACCCAGATGGCCGACGCGAGGCAGACCCAGATCGCGGTTCGGATCGAAGCGGGCGACGCCACCTTCGCGGCGAGCGGCCTGCGCATCGTCTTTCCGGGCTTCCTGCGCGCGTACGTGGAGGGATCGGATGACGCCCAGGCGGCGCTCGAGGAGCGCGAGCGGCTGCTCCCGGCGCTGCAGAAGGGCGACGTCCTCGAGCTGCGCAAGCTCGAGGCCGAGGGGCACGAGACCAAGCCGCCGCCGCGCTACACCGAGGCCTCGCTCATCCAGCTCATGGAGAAGGAGGGCATCGGCAGGCCCTCGACCTTCGCCACGGTGGTGGGGACGATCATCGACCGCGGCTACGTGGTGAAGCAGGGCAACCAGCTCGTCCCCACCTTCACCGCCTTCGTGGTCACCGATCTGCTGGAGCACCACTTCCCGGATCTCGTGGACCTGGGCTTCACCAGCCAGATGGAGCAGTCCCTCGACGCGATCGCGGAGGGGCAGCTCGAGCCCAAGCCCTACCTGCGGCAGTTCTACCTGGGTGACCAGGGCCTGAAGACCCGCATCGACGAGCAGGCGCGCCGGATCGATCCCAAGGACGCCAAGCTCGTGAAGCTGCCGGCGGAGCTGCCCGGCGTGGAGATCCACGTCGGCAAGTTCGGTCCCTACCTCGAGGTCCAGCAGCCGGGGGCGGAGGCGCGCAAGGCGTCCATCCCCGACGACGTCGCCCCCGGGGATCTCTCCGGCGAGACCGTGCAGGAGATCCTCGAGAAGTACGAGCGGCGGGAGCAGGGCATCGGCGTGGATCCCGCGACGGGCAAGCCGGTCTACCTGAAGACCGGCAGCTACGGCCCGTACGTCCAGCTCGGCGACGCAGCCGACGACGTGAAGCCCAAGCGCGCCAGCCTTCCGCCCGGCGTGCAGCTCCAGGACGTGGACCTCCCCCTCGCGCTGCGCATCCTCGAGCTGCCGCGGCTCCTCGGCGCCCACCCGGCCACGGGCAAGGACGTGCGCGCCGGCCTCGGCCGCTTCGGCCCCTACGTGGTGCACGACGGCGACTTCCGCTCGCTCAAGAAGGACGACGACGTCCTCGCGGTGGATCTCGGCAGGGCCCTCGAGCTCCTGGCGATGCCCAAGGGCCGGGGACGCGGCCAGGCGGAGCCTCTGCGCACGGTGGGGACGCACCCCGCCGACTCGCAGCCGATCCTGCTCTTCTCGGGGAAGTTCGGCTACTACGTGAAGCACGGCGACAAGACCGCCACCGTCGGCAAGGAGGGGTCGTTCGATCCCGACAAGCTCGAAGTGGCGCAGGCCGTGGCGGCCCTCGACGCGGCGCCCGCGAGCAAGAAGAAGCGCGGCGCTGCGAAGAAGGCGCCCACGAAGGCCGCTGCGAGGACGAAGAGCGCCGGGGCGGCCAAGAAGACGACTGCCCCGAAGAAGCCCGCTGCTCCACAGGCGACGGCCGGCGCCGTGGCCGCCAAGAAGGCGTCTCCGGCGAAGGTCACGGCGGAGAAGCCGCCAGCCGCCGGCCGCAGGGCCTCACGCAAGTAGCAGGGACGCTCCCTCCTGGCGAGGGAGCGCGCGCCTGGCACGACCGTAGCCGATCAGCCCTGTCCGCCCGAGCCGCCGGCTCCTCCCGACCCGCCCGCGCCGCCCGAGCCGCCGGCTCCGCCCGAACCGCCGGCGCCGCCCGAACCACCGGCGCCGCCCGTCCCCGCCGTTCCTCCCGCGCCACCGGTGCCGGTGCTCGCAGGGCAGCGGAAGATCGGCTTCTGCACGTCTCCGGGCTCCTCGCCCGCCGCGAGGCGCTCCGCCGCGAAGGTGGAACCCGCTAGGTTCAGGGTGATCGGCTTGGTGGCGTTGCCTTCGACCATGCCGCAGAAGAGATCGGCGCTGCGCGTGCCCGCCACCAGGGTGAGCGAGGGCGCGAAGATCTCGCGGCCGGTGATCGGGTTCGCGCAGCCGGGGACGCTGACGTCCGTGAACCCGGCGCGGAAGCTGCCGTTCTCGTCGACGTCCACGTCCTCCGCCGTGATGACGTCTCCCACCGGCGTGAAGTCCGCGGGGCAGCCGTCCCTCTTCTTGAGCGGGTTGCGCGGGTGCGCCAGCGGCTGGATCCGCATGCTCAGCTTGCACGCGCCCGGTGGGCAGGTGCCGCCGGGCCCCAGGGTCATGGTGACCTCGGTGTCGAGGAAGAGCGGGTTCGACAGGTCGAGGGTGGTGGCGAGCGAGAGGAGGAAGCGGCCCGTGAGGTCCTCCACCTGGCCGGTGGTGCCGCCCGCGCCGCCTGCGCCGCCCGCGACGGAGGTGCGTTCCACGAACTCGTCGAAGCGTTCGTCCGGGTCCGGGCAGGCCACGAGGAAGGCTGCGGCGAAGCCGGCCAGCAAGAGCGTTCGCTTTGACAGACGCAAGGTGAACATGGGTTAATCACTCCGACTTTTCGGAATCGATGAACCTCGAGTGTGCCCACGCCCCCCGCAAGGTGTCAAACGGGCGCCACATTCTGGGCACCTATCGCCAGGAGTGTTCGTGAGGAAGATCATCATCGCGGTTTTCGGCACCCTCCTCGTCGGGGCCTCCTCCCCGGCCTCCGCCAGCGGCTTCCTCGCCGCCCGCTTCGGCGGCGAGCTCGGCCACCCCACCACCGACAATCCGACGGCGATCTACTACAACCCGGCAGGGCTCTCGCTCGCCAAGGGTACGCGCATCTACCTGGACGGCACGTTCGCCCTTCGACACGCCAGCTACGATCGGCCCGCGGCGGCGATCGGGCACATCAATGGCGAAGGCGAAGAGGTGTCCGGGACGCCCCGGGACGGGATCGCGGCCAACTCGGGCGAGGCGGACCTCACCAACTTCATCGCGTCGCCCTTCGCGGCGGTCGTCTCCGACCTGGGCGTGCCCAACCTGGGCGTCGCGCTCGGGTTCTACGTGCCGTTCGGCGGCACCGCCGTGTGGTCGAAGAACGAGACCTTCGAGAGCGGCCCCCTGGCCCAGAAGTACCCGGGAGGCGTCGACGGCGTTCAGCGCTGGTGGACGGAGGACGGCAAGATCCAGTCCCTCTACCTGACGGCAGCGGCGAGCTATCGCCTCGAAGAGCCGAAGCTCTCCTTCGGCCTGGCGGTCAGCGCCATCAACAACGTCCTCCACACGGTCCGCGCCAGGAACGGCGACGGCACGGACGACCTCGTGGACGGCAACGGCGACCCCAAGGAGCAGCGCAGCCTCCTGGACGTGTCCGGGTGGGACGTGGGCGTGGGCGCGGGCGTGATCTGGGAGCCGGCGGACGGCCTCTACCTCGGCGTCTCCTACCAGAGCCGCCCCGGCTTCGGCGACTCGAGCATGAAGGGGACGCTCAAGACCTCCTTCGGCGGCAACGTGTCCGAGGACGACGTGAAGGTGTCGCAGGGTCTGCCGGACATCTGGAGAGCGGGTGCTCGCTGGCGCATGGATCCCGAGTGGGAGCTGCGACTCTTCGGCGAGTTCGTCCGGTGGAGCTTCTTGAAGCGGCAGTGCGTCATGCCGGACACCCCGAACGCCTCCTGCGACATCAACGAGGACGGGTCGACCAGCAGCGACGTGATCCAGAACATCGAGCGCCGGTGGAAGGACGCCTTCGGCATCCGCGCCGGCGCATCCTGGTGGGCGACGGAGCCGCTGCAGCTCATGCTCGGCGCCGGCTACGACTTCAACGCGATCCCCGACAAGACCCTGGATCCGTCGTTCTATGACATGGGCAAGGTCACGATCTCCCTGGGCGCGCAGTACGAACTCCTGGAGAACGTCGCGCTTGCCGCCACCTTCACCCAGGTGATCTACGCGGAGCGCACCGTCTCGGTTGAGGACAGCCAGTCCTTCCGGCCCGGCGAGCGCTTCCAGCAACCGTCGACCCAGCCCAGCTCCGCGGGCACGTACCGGCAGTCGATCAGCGTCCTCGACGTGAACGCGCAGTACACCTTCTAACTAGAGGTAAAGAGCGAACGACGCCACGATCTCTGGAGGCCACCTGTCGCGCATCGACTCCAGCGCGCGCTCGAAGGCCTCCGACACCTCGGCGCCTGCCCCGACGAGCGGATAGAAGGCGGCGGAGAAGTCCACCGCCGCCCGATCGTCCAGGTTCTCCTGGTAGGCGATCACCATCTCCGCTCCCGCTTCGAGGAAGGCCCACGGCAGCCCGGCGCCGTCCTTCTCCTTCTCGTGGGTGTCGCCGCCGCTGCGGCAGGCGGAGAGGACCACCACCGGCCGCCGCTCCCGCAAGGGGAGCCGGAGCACGTCGACCACCTGCAGGTGACCGTTCTCGCCGGCGAGCACGAGGTAGGACGACGCCCCTGCGTCCGTGCGAGCTTCCGCGTGGACGCCGAAGTGCAGCAGCTCGAACCGCGCCGCAACCGCCGCCACGTCGTCGGGCGTCGCCCGATTGCCCGCCAGCTCCATGGAGTCCGGCCAGGCTTCCAGCACCATCCGCGCCTCCTTCGGCGCGCCCGGGAGCGGCGGCAGCAGCTTCTCGCTGAGGATCGGCCTCGGGCTGTGGACCGCCAACCCGGCCCCCTGCAGACGGCGGCTCGGCCAGGGCGCGTCGGCGCGCCTCGCCACCACGACCTTCGCGCCTGCGCTCGACAGGCGGGCACCGAGGTTGCCGACGCCGGCGAGCGTCGCCTCGCTCTCGATCACGGTGATCCGCTCTGCGCTCTTGGGGCAGCGGCGATCCGAGAAGACGGGGACCGGCTCGCCCGCGAGCGGGGCGTCGGCCTCGTCGAAGCGGGTGCCGGTGGACGTTGCGCTCCAGGCCAGGAGCTTCCCGTCGAGGGCCACGAAGGCGATGGCGCACTCGTCCCCCTCGAGCGGTCGCAGTGGGGCGCCGGCCAGGAGCTCCCAGGCGGCCGCCGCGTCCCCCTCCCCGGCGAATATCCTCGCCTGGCGGGCGCGGACCCCGGCGCTTCCGGAGAGGAGCAGCGCCCGCTCGATCGGGCTGGCGATCGTCGCAGCGGACTCCGAGTTCAGGGAGATGGCGCCGGCGAAGAGGTGCTTCGCCTCCTCGATCTCCCCATCGGCGGCGAAGGCCCCCCCGGCGATGGAGAGCGCGGTCGCCCGACGCTGCGGCTGGTTCATCACCGAGGCAAGGTCCGCCGCCTGCATCGCGATCCGCTTCGCGTCCGTGGTCTGCCCGTTGGTGGCGTGGAGGCGCGCGGCCGAGATCAACAGCGTGACGAGGGCGTTCGACTGCTCCTTCGCCCTCGCGATCTCCATGGCCTCGTCGATCAGCTCGAACGCCGCGTCGAACTCGCCGAGGGCCGACAAGGTCCTCGCGGCTCCGGCGATGGCGAAGAGCTCCGACGAGAGGCGCCCTGCCTCGTGAGCGAGGTGCCTCGCCTCTCGAAAGCACGCGAGCGCCGCCCACTCCAGGCCGATCGTTGCCGCCGGGCCGCCGACGTTGGAGAGCACCGCGGCGAGGAAGCCGCGATCGCCGGAGGGGCCGAGGGCCGCGGCCGCCTGGAGGCCCAGCTCGATGGCGCGGCGGGGCTGGGGCAGCTCGCCCGCCACCCCCGCCCGCTTTGCCAACACCTCGGCGCGCCGGTGGTCGAAGCCGGGGGGCAGGTCCTCCAGGGCGGCGCGGAACGCAGCCTCCGCTCGCCGGAAGTCCCCTCCCTGCACCAGGAGCGACCCGCGGTCGCTGAACGCGAGGGCGCGCTCGACCGGGCATCCCAGGACCTCGCAGCGGGCGATCACCTCGTCGAGGAGGGCGAGCGCCTCGTGCGGAGGTCTGCGCAGGAAAGCGTCGAACGCGCGGATCCGCAGCGCCTGCAGCGAGACGGAGGGCTCCGGCGCCTGCTCGAGGAGGCGCAGCTTCGAGTCCGAGGGCCTGCCCGCCATCGCCGCATCGAACTGCTCTTGCACCTGTCGGGACCGCCGGGCGCTGTGGTCCCACTCCTCCGGCCCGAAGGTGCGCCGCAGCTCGATCTCCGAGGCGACTAGCCGATCGCCTGCCGCCTCCAGCAATTCGAGGAGGGGTCCCGTCTCCGGCTTCTCCAGGAGCGCCCGCAGCTCGGCGGCGCTGCGGGTCGCCCGCAGCTCGCCGATGAAACGCCGGCGCACGTCTTCGAGCGGTGGCTCCCCTGCGACCTTCGCGCGGAGCTTCCCCAGACGCTCGGCCGCCTCGAGTCCCCAGCCGCTGGATGGATCGCGCTCCACGTAGGCGGCCCAGGCCTCGTCGGCGCCATGGGCGAGGCCGAGCCGCTCTAGGGAGAGGGCGCGGTTGAAGAGCGACGGCAGGTCGGACGGCGCGACGGCAAGGGCCCGGGAGGCGGCGTCCAGCGCCGCGAGGGGATCGCCGGCCGAGAGCTCGGCGAGCGCCAGCTCGTTCCACGTCCTCTCGTCGAGCGGGAGCCTGGCGAGACGGCCCTTCGCGCGGTCGACGTCCCCCGGATGGTCGCGCCACAGCAGGAAATGCACCCTGGCGAAGGAGGCATCCGGAGCGCCCCGCTCTTCCGCCAGGAAGAGCTGGCCTTCCAGCCAGCCGGGATCCCGGGGGGCCTCGACCCGCAGCGGGTCGTACGGCAGGAACTCCTCGTCGAGGTGCGATCGCCCCTCGTGCCAGCGGTGGCTCCCCGCCTGGGAATCGAGGAGCGCTCGAGGAGTGGGCGGCTCCGAGCACGCTCCGCCGAGGCAGAGGAGCAGCGCCGGAGCGGCCCGGAGGAGCGCGGCGGGGAAGAGGCGAGGCAAGGCGTTCGTCCCTTTGGATCGGACCGCCAGGGTGGTCGCCTCCCTGACGGTCCGATCAGTCTACCTTTCCACGCCTCGCCGTCGGGCGGGAACGAACCGCCCCACCCTCACGGATGAGGACGGTCCGGTGCGTGTGGCATCGGGTCGGGGAACGTGGGGTCGGTGTCGGCCGTCAGCTGGACCCAGTCGGCGAGGCCGAAGGACGACGCCGAGACGGGCAGCGACTCCATCGTGCCGTAGACCTTGGCCCGGCCCATCGTCTCGACGACGAGCCAAGACTTTTCGCCCACCTTCTCCTCCTTCGCCTTGCAGTCGTCGATGAAGACGAACTCCATGAAGGTCGAGTAGTTGCGATCGCTCTTCACCTCTTCGAACGGGTTCGGGCCGGGTTCGCCCTTCACGCCTTCCACCACCGCGAAGAGCGAGGCCCCCTCTCCGAACCTGCCGCCCTCGGGCTTCTCTCCCACCCTGATCGCCACCTCGACGCTCGGTCCCGCCGGGCAGCGCACCCGGAAGGAGTTGCCATCACGCCAAACGAGACACTCGTTGAAACGATACATAGCCATATTGGTTGTCCCCACTTCTGCACGGAGTGTGCGCTTTCTGCATACTCCCGCACGACAGGGACCTACAAGGGGGATGTCTGGCGCCATGTCTGCTGCCAGACATTCATCGGTCCAGCGAGTGCAGAAAGGCCGAGAGCATCGACCACTCCTCCCGGAGGTGGTCGTGGTCGGGGTCGCGATCCCGAGCGAAGAGCTGGCGATGGAGCAGCTCATGGCAGAGCGCCGTCTGCCGCAAGGTCGGCGCCGGATTCAGCACCACGAGGTCGTACTGGAAGAGCCAACACCCCGCCACCGGCCTCTCGGCCGGGATGCCGCAGTGTGCGTTTGGATCCTCGACGAACTTCACCGCGGCGCCAGGCGTGAAGGCCATCCTCACAGACTCCTGACACCTCGCCACCAGGTCCTCGAAGCCGTCCCGATCCCGCTGCGGGCCCCAGTCCACCATCACGCCCGCCCGCAGCTCGTCCTCCTGGAAGTACGTGGGCGAACATGCCGCGGCGAGGCCGACGAGCATGAGGCCGAGCGAGGGCGCCGTCCCCCGTCGAGGGGTTTGCAGCCCTCGCGCAAAGGGGCGAGAATGGCGCCCTCCGCTCTCCACCCTCCGTGGAATCGCCTGCCTCCAAAGGTCCTTGCTTGCGTCTCGATCTGGAGAAAAGCGTCCTCCTCCTCCTCGCGATGCTCGCATCGGGAAGCTGCCGCTCCGGTGCGCAGACCTCACAGGCCTCCGACGGGGGCCATGACGCGCCGCCCGCCTGCGTGCTGGTCGAGAAGGACTACGGTCCGGACGGCAGCGTCCCGGTGAGGGCGGTGCGAGTCGTCTCCGGGCTGGAGGTCCCCTGGGCGATCGCCTTCCTCCCCGGCGGCGACATGCTCGTCACCGAGCGTCCCGGACGCCTGCGCCTGGTGAAGGACGGGACACTCGAGCCCGATCCGGTGGCAGCTTTCCCGATACCGCAGAACGCAGGCGAGGGAGGACTGCTGGGGGTGGCGCTTCACCCGGACTTCGCGAAGAACCGGTTCTTCTTCGTCGTCGTCACGCACGACGAGGGAGGCGGCCTGAAGAACCGAGTGGCGCGCTACCGCCTGGCGGAGGATTCGCGGAGCGCGACGTTCGACCGGGTGATCCTGGACGACATCGCCGCGCACATCATCCACGACGGCGGCCGCCTCCGCTTCGGCCCCGACGGGATGCTCTACGTCGGCACCGGTGACGTCGGTCGTGCCGAGCGTTCCCGCGATCGCTCGTCTCTCAACGGCAAGTTGCTCCGGATTACACCCGACGGCGGGATTCCTCCCGACAACCCCTTCCCCGGGAGCCCGGTGTGGCTGTCGGGCTTGCGCAACACCGAGGGTTTCGACTGGCTCGACGAGTCCACCGTCGTGATCGCGGACCACGGACCGAGCGGCGAGTTCGGCAGGCGCGGGCACGACGAGCTGAACGTCGCGAGCCGCGGCGACGATCTCGGCTGGCCGACGATCTTCGGCTGCGAGACCGGAGAGGGAATGGTGACGCCGATCGTCAGCTGGGTGCAGGCGGTGCCGCCAGGGGGCCTCGCGATCTACCGCGGCGGCAGCATCAAGGAGTGGAACGGCAGCGTCCTCATGGGCACGCTCGGTTCACGCCACCTGCATAGGTTTGTCCTGGAGGACGAGCGGGTGAAGTCCCACGAGGTCTACTTCCGTGGCGATCCCCCCGCAGGGCTCGGGAGGTTGCGAGAGGTGATCGTCGGCCCCGACGCCGAGCTCTTCGTCACCACGAGCAACTGCGACGGCAGGGGAACCTGCCCCGCCACGAAGGACGAGATCCTTCGGATCGAGGCGGGTTGATCACGCGGTGCCGGTGGGCATCGGGCTCGCGTCGAGCTTGCGCGAGATCAGCAGCGCGTCGAAGAGCTCCGGCGCCAGCTCCCTCAGATCCCGGCGGATCGCCATCCGCTCGCCGTGGCTGCGGGCGCCCTTGTGGGCGATGAGGAGATCGTACGCGCGGGTCGCCGGCCCGAAGCCCGCGCCGGGGACCGGATCCAGCGCGGAGAAAGGCAGCACGTCCTCCAGCAACCCGATCGCGGGGAGCCACGCCCGGGCGTCGCCGTCGAGGTGCAGGTCCTTGGCGATGGGCTCGAGCGCCCGCACCTCCGCGTCCTCCACCGCTCCGAGGTCGAGGCCGAGGGGCGCCACGCGGAAGGCGCGACGGTAGGCGTCCCGCGCCTCCTCCACCCGCTCGAGCCGGAAGAGGGCGTTGCCGAGGAGCAGCGCGGCGCGCCCCGAGGAAGGGACCCGCGCGATGGTCGCGTACAGCGACGCCGCCGCCTCTTCCGGGAGCGAGGCGCGGAGGAGGAAGCCGCCGACGGGCTCCTCCTCGAGCAGGTTTCCGCGCACGCCCGCCAGCTCCGCCGCGCGGGCGAGACCGCGGGCGAGGAAGCGGCGCAAGGCGAGGCCCACCTCCGCAGAGATCCCCGGGAATCGATCGTTCGCCTCCACGAAGGCGTCGCGCCAGGACGCCGGTCGATCGCGGGGCAGGACCGCCGTCGCCAGCCAGCCGGTCGCGTCCGCGTCGGCGGCGAGGCCGGCATCTCCGCCGTCGGATCCCGCCAGGCTGCGGGCGCGGTAGGCGGCTTGATCGAGGCGTCCTTCGCCGATCAGCTCGGCGACGGTCGCACGATCCCTGGCGGGGGTGTCGCTCATGCTTCCATCTTTCCAAAGTCGCGCCGAGGCGCGGGGGGTCTGATCTACCCCAACCGCGAGGGGTGTGCTACCAAGCGGCCCCATGTTTCCTCCGGACGAATCCCGCCAGCCGGCCGAGGGCCCGGCCTGGGCAGGCTCCCTCCCGCGCGGGCTGCGGACGCCGCAGGGCGTCCTGGAGGAGCTCCTCGACGGGCGACAGGATCAGCTCCTTCACGACGCGTGGACCATCCGCGCGATCTTCGGCTCGACGAGCGGGCCGTGGCGCCGGGCGGGCTTCGCCACCCGCGTCCTCGCCAGGGCCTGCGGGGCCGAGCTGTCCAGGCTCCCCGCCATCCGCTCGGATCCGCTCGACGAGGCCCACTGGATCCTCGCGGAGCAGGCGAAGCTCCTCAATCACGTGGCCGTCGAGGAGCGCTCGGTCCGCGCGCTCTTCGGCGAGCTCGGTCAGCTCCGGCCCTCCCAGCAGGCGGCGGTCCGGCGGCTCCTCCGGCTGCGCGGCACCCATCGGCTCCATCCTCACGGCAGCCCGGCATCGAACCTCCTCCTGATCGCGATCGTGGCGGGTGGCCTGGCGGTGGCGCGGGAGACCGAGTCGATGCGCGCCGTCCTCGCGCGCCTCCCCGCCGACGTCCGAGAAGCGCAGCCCTCCGAGCGGGCATCGGTCCTCATCCTCGACGCCGGCGTCCGCGACCGGCTGGACGAGCGGGCGCTGGCCCTGGACCTCGCCTATCGGATCGGCGGGCGGCCCCGATGATCCGCAGCCTTCCTTTGGACGGGCGAGCCCAGCGGGGATAGGCTCCTTCGAATGCGTGACGGCCCCAACCAGCGCGAGCGGACCGCCATCGGGATCCCCCTCGTGACGGGCCCCGCCCGGAGGCCTCGCCCCCACGTGATCGAGCAGGTCGGCGGACCGGGCTCACCCCGGCGGATCGAGCTCCAGGACGATCGCCTCGTGATCGGCCGGGAGGGCGACATCGCGATCGCTTCGCCGCAGCTCTCCCGCACCCACCTCTGCCTGACCCGCAACGGCTCCGATTTCAGCTGCCTCGACATGGACAGCAAGAACGGCGTCTACCTCAACGGGATCCGGATCCACTCGGCCGTCCTGCGAGAGGGCGACCAGCTCCAGCTCGGCGACGTCGTCCTCCTCTATTTCGCCGGAGCCTGACATGGCGCTCTTCGTGAAATTCTGGGGCACCAGGGGATCCATCCCCACCCCGGGCCCGTCGACGCAGCGGTACGGCGGCAACACCGCGTGCGTCGAGATCCGCTCCGAGGGCGCCCTCTTCATCTGCGACGGCGGGACCGGCCTGCGGGAGCTCGGGATCGACCTGATCCGGCGCCACGAGGGCCGGCCGATCGTGGGGCACATGCTCTTCTCCCATCCCCACTGGGATCACATCCAGGGCTTCCCCTTCTTCACCCCGGCCTACCGCCCCGAGAACACCTTCCACATCTACGGCACGCCTCCCGGGGATCGCCGGCTCTTCCAGCTGGTGAGCGGGCAGATGCGGTCGGACTACTTCCCCGTCGACTTCGGCGATCTCTCGGCGCGGATCGTCGCGGAGGATCTCTCCGACCAGCCCATCGGCGGCGTCGCGGTGCGGGCGCTCCCCCAGCGCCACCCGGGCGGCAGCTTTGCCTTCTCCTTCGAGAGCCAAGGGCGCAAGGTGGTCTACGCCACCGACAACGAGCTGGACGAGCTCCTCCCCGATCGAGAGGCGAGCCTGCGGAATCCGGACGCGCTGCGACGGCTGCCGGACGAGCTGGTGGACTTCGTGAAGGGCGCGGACCTGCTGGTGGCCGACGGGCAGTACGACGAGGAGGAGTACGCCACGAAGATCGGCTGGGGCCATCCGCGGGCGACCACCACCGTGGACCTCGCGGTGGCGGCGGGGGTGAGGCAGCTCGCGATCACCCACCACGATCCCATGCAGTCGGACGCGGACGTCGACGCGAAGATCGAGGCGTGCGCCGCCCGGGCGAAGCGGTTCGCGCCGGAGCTGATCGTGTTCGGCGCCAGGGAGGGCGTCGAGCTCAAGATCGCGTGAGGCGGATCCAGCGAAGGACGCGAAAGCCTCACTCCAGGTCCTGCAGCTCCTGCCACCTGGCATAGAGGCGATCGACCCGCGCGGTCTCCTGCTCCAGCCTCTCGTGCAGCGCCGCCGCCTGCACCGGATCGCTGAAGACCTCCGGCTTCTGCAGCTCGGCCTCGGTGGTGGCCTTGTCCTGCTCGGCCCGCTCGATCGCCTCCTCCATCCCCTCCAGCTCCCGCTTCTCGTTGTACCCGAGCTTGCGCTTGCGAGCCTGCGACGCGGGCGCCGGAGCTGCCTTCGACTCCTTCACGGTGGGTGCGGGGATCCGGGCGGCCTCGGCCTGCCGCTCGAGGGATCGATACGTCTCGTAGTTCCCCTCGTAGCGCACCACCCTCCCATCGCCCCCGAAGGCGAGGATCGCGGTGGCGACCTTGTCGAGGAAGTAGCGGTCGTGGGTGACGAGCAGCACGCTGCCCTCGAACGACAGCAGCAGCCGCTCCAGGACGTTCAAGGTGACGATGTCGAGGTCGTTGGTGGGCTCGTCGAGCACCAGGACGTTGGCGCCCTCGAGGAAGAGACGCGCGAGGAGGAGGCGGTTGCGCTCGCCGCCCGAGAGCGCCTTCACCTGCATGCGCTGCATCGGCACCGGGAAGAGGAGATCCTCGAGGTACTCCCGCAGGTGGAGGCGCTTTCCTCCCACCGTGACGTGGTCGTCGTCCCACGCCGCCTCGTACACGGTCTTCTCGGGATCCAGCGCGGCCCGCTGCTGATCGTAGTAGGCGATCCTGGTGTTCTTCCCGATCTCGACCGCGCCCTCGTCCGGCTCGAGCTCCCCCAGGATCGTGCGCAGGAAGGTCGTCTTCCCCACGCCGTTGGGTCCCACGATCCCCACGCGCTCGCCGGCCTGCAGCAGGAAGTCCACGTCGCGGAAGACGGTGCGATCCCCGAAGCGCTTGGCGACGCGCTCCGCCTCGATCACCTTCCCGCCCAGCCTGGGCGCGGACAACAGCTCCAGGCCCGCCACCTTGGGCCGCACGAAGCCCTTCTCGCTCATGAGCTTCTGTGCCCGCTCGATGCGCGCCTTGCTCTTGGTGCGCCGCGCCTCCACGCCCTTGCGAAGCCAGGCGACCTCCTGGGCGATCCAGCGCTCCCGCTTGTGCTGCGCCAGCTCCGCCTGCTCGAGGGCGACCATCTTCTGCTCGAGGTACGCCTGGTAGTTGCCGGGATACGAGACGAGCCCCTCGCCTGGCGTCACCTCGACGATCCGATCGACCAGGTCGTCGAGGAAGTAGCGATCGTGGGTCACGAGCAGCAGCGCGCCGGGCAGCGCGTCGAGCGCGTCCTCGAGCCAGTCGACGGTGTCGGCGTCGAGGTGGTTGGTGGGCTCGTCCAAGAGGAGCGCGTCGGGCCGGGAGAGGAGCGCCCTGGCGATCGCCACCCGCTTGCGCAGGCCGCCGGAGAGCTCCGCCACCGGCCGATCCCAGTCCTTGACGCCCAGCTTGTCGAGGAGGCGCCTCGCCTCGAACTCGCTGTCCCAGCCCCCCAGCCTCTCGATCCGATCCGCGATGCGCCCCAGGTCGGCGAGGAGCCGCTCCTGCTCTGCCGGCGCTGCCGAGGCGATGCGCGCGGAGAGGGCGTGGTGCTCCTCGATCGCCTCCCGGAGCGCGGGCCTCGCCACCGACAGCTCGGACTCGACCGTCGCGCCCTCGGGGAAGGCAGGCTCCTGGGGCAGGTACACCACCTGCGCGCCGCGCTGCACCTGCAGCAGGCCGCGGTCCGGGGGGAGCACGCCCGCCAGGATCTTCATCAGGGTGGACTTCCCCGACCCGTTGACCCCGACGAGGCCCACCCGCTCGCCCTCCTCGATGGTGAACTCGAGGTCGTCGAAGAGGGTACGGCTGCCGAAGGAGAGTCCGATCGAGTGGGCGCGCAGGAGGGTCACGGCGCGCACCTTGGCCAAAAATCCGTCCATCTTTCAAGCGGTCCCGGGCCCCTGTTGCGGTCGGCCGGCAGGCCGTGGGACGATGGCCGGCACGACAACCGATACATGTGGGGATACGACGATGAACACGGCGTCACGGCTTGGCGGTGTCCTGGCAGTCGCTTCGTTCCTGTTGTTGGCGTCGTGTGGCACCGACGATCCAGCCGAAGCCGAAGGCTGCGGCACGTGCGGCGCCCACGCCACCTGCGTGTCGGGCGCCTGCGTCTGCGACGAGGGCTGGGAGGGAGACGGCTCGGCCTGCAGCGACGTGGACGAGTGCGCCGCCGCCCGATCTCCGTGTGCCGCCGACGCCGACTGCTCGAACACGGAGGGGAGCTTCGTCTGCTCGTGCCGCGACGGCTTCGAAGGCGACGGCCGCACCTGCCGCGACGTCGACGAGTGCGCGGGCGATCCCTGCGGCCCCCACGCCCGCTGCCTGAACGAGCGCGGTTCGTTTACATGCAGCTGCAACGAGGGATACGCCCTCGAGGGTTCCGCCTGCGTCGACGTGGACGAGTGCGCGGAGGGCATCCACTCCTGCGAAGCGCCCACCACCTGCGTGAACGAGCAGGGGACCTACCGCTGCGATTGCCCGCAGGGATACGAGCCGAGCGGCCGGGGTTGCCGCGACGTCGACGAGTGCGCCACCGGCGAGGCCCGCTGCCGCGATGACTCGATCTGCGTGAACACGGTCGGATCCTACGCCTGCGAGTGCCGACCCGGCTTCGACGACGACGGCACCACGTGCGTGGACGAGGACGAGTGCCTGCTCGGGATCCACGACTGCGCGCCGCAAGCGACCTGCACCAACGAGCCCGGCGGCTGGTCCTGCACCTGCGACGAGGGCTGGTCGGGTGACGGCCGCACCTGCGCCGACGTCGACGAGTGCCGGATGCGGACGGCGGACTGCCACGCGAACGCGGCGTGCACGAACGAGCCGGGCGGCTATTCGTGCACGTGCAGCCCCGGCTACACCGGCGACGGTTCGACGTGCGCCGACGTCGACGAGTGCGCCACCGGCGCCCACGACTGCGCGGCGGAGGCGACCTGCACGAACGAGGAGGGCGGCTTCGTCTGCACCTGCAATGACGGCTACCAGGGAGACGGCCGCACCTGCCTCGAAGATCTGTGCGACGGGTTCACCTGCGCCTCTCCCAACTCGACCTGCACGAACACGCCGTCGGGCCCCACCTGCGTCTGCGACGCGGGGTACCGGGACGACGGCACCGCGTGCGTGGACGTCGACGAGTGCGCGGAAGGGTCCGCCGGGTGCTCGGCCGACGCGACGTGCGCCAACGTCCCCGGCTCTTTCACGTGCACATGCAACCCGCCCACCACCGGCGACGGATTCGCCTGCTGCAGGCCCGGCTTCGAGTGGGCCGGCTGCGGCGCGTGCGTCGGCGACCCCGCCAGCGGAGACTCGGACGGCGACGGCGTGTGCGACTCGCACGATCGGTGCCCGGGGGACGACGGCGCGCACACATGCATGGATCTGCCGCTGCGGGGGACCACGGCGGGTGGCAACGATCGCGGCTGGTTCGACTGCCCGTCCGGCGCCTGGGCGGTGGGCCTGGAGATCAAGTACATCTCCGGCCACGTCAACGGCGCCAAGCTGATCTGCAAGGACGGCCTGGGGACCGAGACGCGCGTCGGGTACTACGGCACCGGCGCGCCGGACACCCCGTCGGCGCCGGTGGATCTGCGCTGCGACGGCAGGAGCCCCGATGGCAAGCTCATGGGGCAGGTGTTCGTCCACGAGGAGTACGTGAACGACGTCGGCGCGATCTGCCAGGACCCGAGCGGCTGGTTCTTCCACGACCCGGCGCCGTCCTCTCCGCCGAACGTGGTCTCCTACGATCCCTGCGTCGGCGCGGGGAAGGTGGTCACCGGCATCCACCTGCAGACGGGTTGGTGGACCGACGCAGTGCAGATGAGGTGCACGATCTTCTGATCAGGCGGGCGACGCCGCGCGCTCGATCCGCGCGCGGTGGACCCTGGCGCCAGCGAGGAACCGGAGCACCACGTCGTTGAACGCATCGGGGTGGACGAGGTTGATCGCGTGGGGCGCGCCGTCGAGCAGCTCGAGGCGCGCGCCGTCGATCGCCCGCGCCAGCTCGGCGAAGCGCTCCTTCGCGAAGACCGCGTCCGCGGTCCCTCCCATCACGAGGGTGCGGGCCGCGATCGATCGCAGCCGCTCCCGCGCGTCGTGGGCGAAGCACGCCGCGAGCTGGCCGGCCGTGCCCACCCCCGGGAATCCGTCCGCGAAGGCGGCGTCCATCAACCGCCGCACGATCGCCTCCTCCTCGCCCCCGGGCGACGCGGAGAAGATCAGGGGCAGCCACACCCGGACGAGCTCCTCCTTCACCGCCGCGAGCCTGTCCTGCAGGCTCCCCCCCGCGATCACGGCCGCGGCCCCGACCCTCGCGGCGACGCGCCCCATGGTCCACCGCATCCGCGCGTCGGCCGCCGGCGTCGTCGCCGCGAGCACCAGGGAGCCCACGCGCTTCGGGTGACGGGCCGCCATCTCCATCGCGACCATGCCGCCCATCGACACTCCCACCACGTGGGCCTTCTCGATCTTCAGGTGATCGAGGAGCCCCTTCGCGTCCGCCACGAGCTGGGTGACGGTGTAGCGCCCCACCGGCTTGTCGCTAGAGCCGATCCCGCGGTTGTCGAAGCAGATCACCCGGTGCTCGCGGGCGAAGTCGCCGAGCTGTGGCTCCCAGCCCTGCAGCGGGGCGCCGAGGCCCATGATCAGGAGGAGCGGCTCACCCTCGCCCAGCTCGCGGTAGTGCAACCAGATGCCGTTCACGTGCGCGTAGGCCATCGCGATCATTCATATGGACTCGAACCGAGTCCCACCCAACCCCTTACGGGCTCGACCCGAGGCGGATCACCTGGATCTGGTCGCCCGCGACCGCGGAGGTCGGGGCGCCGTTCTCGTCCACGCCGGCGACGCGCAGCATGTGGGGGCCTTCCGGGACCTCGAGGGTCACCGCCAGATCCGGCGAGGCGAGGACCAGGGCGTCGTCGACGAAGTAGCCCACCTGGAACGCGCGCGGCAGATCGAGCGCCACCCCGCGGCCCGTGAGCGCCAGCTCGATGTCCATGCGATCGCTCACCTGGGCGCCGTGACTCGGGGCCACTATGGTGAGCATCCAGGGGGGCGCCTCCAGTGCGGTCGTCGCCTCCTCCGTCGCCCCGTCGCACGCGGCGGCCGCCGCGAACGCCAGCGCGAGGACGATCCCCTTCCCACGCATGAGCCCCTCCCGATGCGCGCCCGCGCGGCGCTCGCACGAAGATGCGACGCCCCCGCCAGGAAGGCAGCCGCGATCCTGCCCGCCCGGGATGCATCCCTTGCCTGCCCCGTCCGGGGAAGGGTACCTTCCGTCCCCTCGTTTCTTCGAAATCGCACAGGGCGCTCCACCCGCGAGCGACCGGCCAGGAGCTCGCATGAGCGTCGATCCCGCCCAGATCCGAACCGACGACCTTCCGCAGCGGGAGAGACCCCACCCCGTGCCGCCCCACGACGAGAGCCCCGAGGATGCCGAGGCGCGGCGCTGGCTCGAGGAGGTCTACCAGGGCGACCACGTCCGCCAGCTCTCGGTGCGCTCGATCGTCAGCGGCATGGCCATCGGCGCGGTGATGTCGATCTCCAACCTCTATGTGGGTTTGAAGACCGGCTGGGGCCTGGGCGTCACCATCACCGCCTGCATCATCGCCTTCGCGGTGTTCAAGGCCCTCGAGGCGGTGATCCCCGCGTATCGCAGGAACCACTTCACGATCCTCGAGAACAACACCATGTCCTCCGCGGCGAGCGCCGCCGGCTACATGGCGTCCGCCGGCCTCGTCTCCGCGTTCCCCGCGCTCTACCTCACCACCGGCCGCGTGCTGATCTGGTGGGAGATGATGCTGTGGCTCGGCGCGGTGTCGGTGCTGGGCGTGTTCATGGCGGTGCCGCTGAAGCGGCAGCTCATCAACATCGACAAGCTGCCCTTCCCCTCGGGCATCGCCACGGCGGAGACCTTGCGTTCCATGCACTCCGCCGGCGCGGAGGCGCTGCAGAAGGCGAAGGCGCTCTTCATCGGCGCCGGCGCCGGCACGCTGCTCGCGCTCTGGCGTGACGCGCCGTTCTTTGGGAAGTTCGCGTTCCCGAGCAGCTTCCCGCTCTTCCCCGGCGCGAAGGGCAGAGGCCTGGAGGAGCGCCTCACCCTCGGCTTCGAGGGCTCGCTGATCATGGTCGCCGCCGGCGCGATCATGGGCATCCGCGTGGGCGTGTCGCTCCTCGCCGGCGCGATCCTCTACTACGGGATCCTCGGCCCCATTCTCATCGATCGGGGCATGGCGGAGCCGGGCTACCGCGGGCTCGTGTCCTGGGTGCTGTGGCCCGCCACGGCCATGATGGTCACCTCCGGCCTCCTCGCCTTCGCCATGCGCTGGCGCACCGTGCTGCGCGCCTTCAGCAGCCTGGGCGCGGTCTTCGGCGGCAAGCGCGGCGGCCACGATCCCCTCGCCCACGTGGAAGTGCCGGGCTCGTGGTTCCTGTGGGGCACGCTGCTCGCCGGCGCCGCCTGCGTGCTGATGGGGCACTACCTCTTCGACGTCACCTGGTGGATGGGGATCGTGGCGGTGCTCGCCACGTTCCTGCTCTCGATCGTGGCGGCGCGGGCCACCGGCGAGACGGACGTCACCCCGGTTGGCGCGATGGGGAAGATCACCCAGCTCGTCTACGGCGTGGTGGCGCCGTCCAACATGACCACCAACCTGATGACGGCGTCGATCACCGCTGGCGCGGCGTCGCACTCGGCCGATCTGCTCACCGATCTCAAGTCGGGCTACATGCTGGGCGGCAGCCCGAGAAAGCAGACCATCGCGCAGCTCTTCGGCGTCCTCGCCGGCACCCTTCTCTGCGTGCCCGTCTACACCATCGTCGCCAAGCCCGAGAAGCTGGGCTCGGCGGAGCTCCCGGCCCCCGCCGCGAAGGTGTGGGCCGCCGTGGCGGAGATGCTCGCCAAGGGGCTCGACGCGCTCCCTGCTGGGGCGGTGGCCGCGATGATCGTCGGCGGCATCGTCGGGATCCTGATCACCCTGGGCGAGGAGTTCTTCCCCAAGTACCGCAAGTGGATCCCCTCGGCGACGGGCCTCGGCATCGCCGGCGTCATCCCGGCGTTCAACTCGATCTCCATGTTCATCGGAGCCCTCGCCGCCTGGATCCTGATGAAGAAGAAGCCGGAGGCGAATACCAAGTACACCGTCGCCGTGGCCTCGGGCCTCATCGCCGGCGAGTCGCTGATGGGCGTGGCGATCATCCTGTGGCTGCAGGGTCCCGCGATGATCCAGGAGATTCTCCAGCACCTCTTCGGCGGCTGATCGGGCGCACGCCCGCTGCATCACCTCGCGGTCCGCCCCATGTTGGTCGGGATCGACCACGGGGCGTGATCGGCCGTCCGCCGCGCCCCCGTTCGCGAAAGGGGCGCACCCTGTTCAATCGCGGCGCAATCACGGTGTTGAAGGTCAACGGCGTCCCCATCCGCCTGCACTTCTCGGTGCTGCTCCTGGTGCCGGTGCTCACCTGGGCCCTGGCGGTGCAGATGCCGCAGGTGGCGCGGGCGGCGGGGCTCCCCCCCGAGACCCTGGGCATGCCGGGTTGGGCGTGGGGCCTCCTGGCGTCCCTCGGCCTGCTCGTCTCCATCACCCTCCACGAGCTCGCCCACACACTCGTCGCGATTCGACGCGGGGGCAGGGTCGAGTCCATCGTCCTCATGGCACTGGGCGGCGTCTCGCAGATCACCCGCATGCCCACGAAACCGCGGGACGAGCTGGTGATGGCGGCGGTGGGCCCCCTCACCTCCATCGCCCTCGGCATCCTCTTCGGCGCCGGCTACCGGCTGTCCATGGGCGCGCCGAACCTGGCGTTCTACCTCTTCCTGCTCGGGTACCTGAACCTCGTGCTCGGCGTGTTCAACTTCCTGCCGGCCTTCCCGATGGACGGCGGCCGTGTCCTGCGGGCGGCCCTCGCCGGCCGGCTGGGAAAGCAGCGGGCCACCAACGTCGCCTCCATCGTGGGCAAGGCCATGGCGGTGGCGTTCGCGATCTTCGGGATCTTCGGCGGTGGCATCTGGATGATCCTCATCGCCTTCTTCGTCTGGTCGGGCGCGTCGCAGGAGAAGCTCTACGCCGACCTCCAGCAGGCCCTCGGTCACACCCACGTCGGCGAGGTGCAGAACACCGTGCCCCAGGTGCAGATCGGGGCATCCCTCGAGGCGGCGCGGGTGGTCATGCGCGACGCGGGCGTCGAGTCGGCGGTTGTGGAGGACGGCGAACGGACGGTGGGCGTCGTGCGCAAAATCGACATCCTCACCATCCCACCCGAGGAGCGGATGCGCGAGCGGGTCGCGGATCACATGCTCGCCGTGCAGCCGCTCCCCGGCTCCGACGAGCTGGCGCAGACCTTCGATCGCGTGCTGCGCGAGGGCGAGCTCCCCGTGGTGGACGACCTCGGCAACGCGACCGGCGTCATCCGCTCCCGGGACGTCCTGAGCACGCTGCGCGCGCGGGGCTTCCGCTTCCCGGGCGAGGGCCGACGGGGCCCGCCGCCAGACGACGGCGCCTCCACACCACGCCATTGAGTCGCCCGTACACCTGCCCCATGCACCCGGAGGTCGTGAGCGACACACCGGGCTCCTGCCCGAAGTGCGGCATGGCCCTCGAGCCGACGTTCGCCACCGGGGAGGAGGAGGAGAGCCCCGAGCTGCGGGACATGACCCGCAGGTTCTGGGTCTCGGTCGCCTTCACCGTCCCCATCGTCGTCCTCTCCATGGGCGACATGCTCCCGGGACAGCCGATCTCCGCGGTCGTCTCGCCTCGGACCCGGACTCTCCTGGAGCTGCTCCTCGCGTTCCCCGTCTGCACCTGGGCGGCGTGGCCGTTCTACGTCCGGGCGGTCGCTTCGGTGAGGCACCGCAGCCTCAACATGTTCACCCTCATCGGCCTCGGTGTCTCCGTCGGCTTCGCCTACAGCGCCATCGCCGCCGTCGCGCCGGGGATCTTCCCGCCGGCCTTCCGGGACGAGTCCGGCGAGGTGGGCGTCTACTTCGAGGCGGCGGCCGTCATCGTCGCGCTGATCCTTCTCGGGCAGGTCCTCGAGCTGCGCGCGCGCAGCCAGACCGGTTCCGCGATCCAGAAGCTGCTCGGCCTGGCACCGAAGACCGCCCGGCGCATTCGGGACGACGGGAGCGACGAGGACATCCCGCTCGCCTACGTCCACGTCGGAGATCGGCTGCGCATCCGCCCCGGCGAGAAGGTCCCGGTCGACGGGATCGTGCTCGAGGGGACGAGCACGGTCGACGAGTCGATGGTCTCCGGCGAGCCGATCCCGGTCGCGAAATCCAAGGGTGAGCGTGTCGTGGGCGCCACGATCAACGGCAGGGGATCGCTGGTGATGCGCGCCGAGAAAGTGGGAAGCGACACGCTCCTCGCGCGGATCGTGGCGATGGTCGCCGAGGCACAGCGGAGCCGGGCGCCGATCCAGAAGCTCGCTGACGTCGTCTCGAGCTGGTTCGTCCCGACCGTGATCCTCGTCGCGATGGGCAGCTTCGTAGTCTGGGCCCTGGTCGGTCCAGAGCCTCGCATGGCTCACGCCCTCATCAACGCGGTGGCGGTGCTGATCATCGCCTGCCCCTGCGCCCTGGGCCTGGCCACCCCCATGTCGATCATGGTCGCGACGGGGAAGGGCGCGTCCATGGGTGTGCTGTTCCGGAACGCCGAAGCGATCGAGAACCTGCGCAAGGTAGACACGCTCGTCGTCGACAAGACCGGGACCCTTACCGAAGGCCGCCCGCGGTTGATGTCGGTCGTTGCTACGGAAGGCGTAGCGGAGGAACAGCTCCTCACCCTCGTGGCCAGCCTCGAGCGCGCGAGCGAGCACCCGCTGGCCGAGTCGATCGTGCGGGGTGCCCGGGAGCGCAGGCTCTCGCTCACCGACGTCGAGGGCTTCGAGAGCGTCACGGGCAAGGGCGTCCAGGCCACGGTCGCGGGCCACTTCGTCGCCGTCGGCAACCGCGCGATGATGCGGGATCTCGGCCTCATGATCGATGCGCTCGATCGGAAGGCCGAGGAGCTGCGGGCCGAGGGGCAGACGGTGATGTTCGCCGCGATCGATCGGGAGCTGGCCGGGATCATCGGTGTGGCCGATCCGATCAAGGAGGGGACAGCAGAGGCCATCCAGCAGCTCCACGCGGACGGCCTGCGGATCGTGATGCTCACCGGCGACAGCCGCACCACCGCGCTCGCCGTCGCGAAGAGGCTCGGCATCGACGACGTGATCGCCGAGGTGCTCCCCGACCAGAAGGTCGAAGCGGTCAAAAGGCTACAGGCCGAGGGTGCGTTCGTGGCCATGGCGGGCGACGGGATCAACGACGCGCCCGCCCTCGCCCAGGCCCAGGTCGGGATCGCGATGGGAACCGGCACCGACGTCGCGATGGAGAGCGCTCCCGTCACCCTCGTGAAAGGCGATCTGCGCGGGATCGTCCGGGCGATCCGCCTCAGCCGGCAGACCATGCGGAACATCCGGCAGAACCTCTTCTTCGCGTTCGTCTACAACGCGGCCGGAGTTCCGATCGCCGCGGGCGCGCTGTACCCCGTTGTCGGCCTCCTGCTCAGCCCGGTCATCGCCGCCGCCGCGATGAGCCTGAGCTCCGTCTCGGTGGTGGCGAACGCGCTGCGCCTCCGGCGCGCCGACGTCTGATCGCTACGACAGCAGGAGCTGCACCAGCTTGCCCACGCCGCGGAGCTGGCGTTCCCGCGACAGATCCTTCGCCGGCTCGATCACGCCCGTTTCGAGGAGGGCGCGGGTGGCGCGGCCGAGGTCGGGCTCGAGCGCGCGGGCGCGGTCCGCCACCTCCGGATGGAAGTGCGCCAGGAGCTCCATCGCCGCCCACAGAGGCTTCTCCACGCCGAACGCCTTCGCCCGCGCGAGCAGCACCTCGCGGTCGATCGGTGCCCCGGGGCCGGCGCCGCGGGCCAGCGGCGAGTCCCCCTTCACCATCTCCCGCAGGTCGACGAACTGGATCAGCGGCACGGCGAAGCCCCGCCGCGCCATCGGGAGCACGTGGAGGAGGAGGGCGTCCTCCGCCGACGGGCGGTACACCTCGGGCCCGAGGGCGCGGGCCGGGATCGCCCGCGCGAAGATCCCCGGCTCCTCCTTCGGGTTCGGCAGGAACGGCGCGAAGAGCTTCGCGTAGAAGCGGTCGTTGAAGAGCACCTTCGCGGGCTTGTCGGGATCGGGCTCGTCCGCCTCCATCTCCACGAACTGCTCGGCGCGCATCGCGACCTCGAGCCGCTCGACGTCCTCCGGGCGCACCAGCAGGCGCAGCTCCGGCACCGCGCGAAACGCGATGTGGGTGTAGAGCGTGTCGCCGAAGGACGCGCCGTCCATCAGCACGATCTTCGCCGGCTCGCCTTTTTCGCCCAGGGCCCTCGTCAGCGACTTGAGCGTCATCAGCTTGAGGACGTTGTCGTTGGCGATCCCCTGCAGGTAGCCCAGGAGCATGTCCTTGGCGCCCTCGGGCGCGTCGGCGTCGGGCATCTGGTACTGCAGGTTGTAGCCGGCGATCGGGGCGAGGCCGTGCAGGGCGAGGAAGCCCACGGCGTCCTCCCAGGACGGCGGATCCTCGATGCCCTTGGGCGGCGTGAAGCTGGTGACCCTGGCGAGCCAGGACGCGGACGGGATCGCTTCCATCCCTGCCTTATAGCCACGGCCGACCCGGGACGCCGCGGGGATTTTCCGTTACAACCGGTCCGGATGCGCGCGACCCCGGCCCAGATCGACGAGGAGGTCCCGGCGGAGGGCGAGGAGTACGAGGTCCCCTTCCGCGTGGAGGCCAACTACGCCGGCCGCAGGCTCGATCTCTACCTCGCCGAGAAGATCCGGAGGCTCTCCCGCACCAGGATCCAGCGGATCATCCGCGAGGATCTGGTGCACGACGGCCCACGCCGGCTCAAGGCGTCCACGCCGGTCTGGCCCGGGATGGTGTTTCGGCTGAGACGGAGGCGGGATCCCGAGCCCGAGTGCGAGCGGGACTTCGGCGTCGCCTACGAGGACGAGCACCTCCTCGTGGTCGACAAGCCCGCCGGGCTGCCCGTGCATCCGAGCGCCCGCTACTACCACCACACCCTCACCACGGTGCTGCGCGAGCGGCAGGCCCCCGGGGAGAAGTGGGACATCGCCCACCGCCTCGATCGCGAGACGAGCGGCCTGGTGGTCTGCGGCAAGAGGCCGGAGGTGACCCGGAGGCTGAAGATGCTCTTCGAGCGGCCCGGCTCCGTTCGCAAGGAGTACCTGGCGCTCGCACACGGCTGGCCGGACTTCGAACGGCAGGAGATCGACCTCCCCCTGGGCCTCCTCGACCACCCGCTGCGGGTGAAGATGGGCGTGGTCCAAGGCGCCGAAGGCAAGGCCTCCCGGACCGACGTGGAGGTGATCCGCCGCTTCGTCCGCGAGGTGCCCTGGCGGGGGCCGGAGCTGGCGCTCCTGCGCTGTTTCCCCCGCACCGGCCGGCAGCACCAGATCCGCGCCCACCTCGCCGCGGTGGGCCACCCCATCGTGGGGGACAAGATCTACGGGCCCTGCGACCGCTACTTCGCCGACTTCGCGGACGGGGCGCTCTCCGACGAGGCCAGGGCGGAGCTCGTCCTCCCCCGGCACGCCCTCCACGCGGCGGCAGTCACCCTCCCCCACCCAGTGGGCGGCGCCAGCCTGCGGGTGGAGGCTCCACTCCCGGCTGACATGGCCGCGCTGATCGGGTAGGGATCACCCGCGAATGTCGACCCGCCTCCTCGCCGCCGCCCTCCTCGCCGCGACCGCGCTCTTCGCCGGCGCCTGCTCCTCCGACTGCGAGGAGCTCGCCGAGAAGATCTGCGCGTGCGAGCCGACCCGCACCCAGGTGGACGCCTGCAAGCGCCGGGCGGCCGAGCGGGAGTCGAAGACGGATCCGGGCGCCTCCGCCCAGGAGCGCTGCGCCAGCCTGGTGGACTCGTGTAATTGCCACGCCCTCGGGACCGCGGCTGGCGACAGGGCCTGCGGCCTCGCCGAGTGACCCACGGGCCGCCACCCGCGGCCCCGGTTCGACCGGTCGACGCATCCGAGGCAGGAAGACGCCTCGATCAGCTCCGCAGCTTCCAGCCGCTGCGCAGGACCGCCATGCAGAGGAGCACGAGCCCGGCGTCGAAGACGACGAGGCCGGCCAGCGAGAACGCCGGTTCGATCGCCGAAGTGCCGAGCAGGCCGTAGCGGAACCCCTCCACCAGGTAGAGCACCGGGTTGAAGTGCGAAAGGGTCGCGAACACGCCGGGGAGCTGCCCCACGTCGTAGAACACGCCGCCCAGGAACGTCAGCGGCGTGATCACGAAGGTCGGCACCAGGTTCACGTGCTCGAACTTCTCGGCCCAGATCCCCACGAAGAGCCCCAAGGCCGAGAGGCCGACGCTGGTGAGCACCGGGAAGGCGATCGCGTATCCCACGTGGGCGAGGAGCACCTCGCCCTGCGCGACGATCGCCACCGCCCAGGTGAGCAGGCCGACGACGAGCGCCCGGACCGAGGCCGCCGCCACCATCGCCGCGACGATCTCGCCGTAGCGCAACGGCGAGACCAGGAGGTCCACCACCGTCTCCTGAAGCTTCATGATGAACATCGAAGATGAGGTGTTCAGGAACGAGTTGGAGATCACCCCCAGCATCACCAGGCCGGGCACGATGAACGACAGGTAAGGGATCCCGTTCACTTCCCGCCCCCTGCCGCCAAGCGCGTAGCCAAAGACCACCAGGTAGAGCACCGTGGTGATCACCGGCGAGACGATGGTCTGGCCCGGGACGCGGAGGAACCTCCGCACCTCCTTCTCGAAGAGGGTCCAGGGGCCGCGAAATTCATTCCGGGGGCTTCGCTCCACGAGTTCCGGTTCTCCTGCCCTGCGGGCCTCGAGCCCGATCATTCGCCGCCCTTCGCGAGGAGCTGCACGTAGATCTCCTCCAGGTCGCTGCGCCGGGTGTCGATGTCCCGCACCACGAGCCCGACGTCCACGGCGAGCGCCAGCGCCGATCCCAGCTCGGCCTCCACGGGCCGGGTGATCTCGATCACGCCGCCGCCCTCGCTCAGCGCTGCGCCGACGTCGGCCAGCGCCCTCGGCAGCTCGGCGATCGGCTCCCGCAGCGTGAGGCGCAGCGTCTTGTGGCCCAGCCTCGAGAGGAGCCGGTCCTTCTCCTCTACGAGGAGCAGCCTGCCCTTGTCGATCATCCCCACCCGGTCGGCCAGCTCCTGGGCCTCCTCGAGGTAGTGGGTGGTGAGGACGATGGTCGTGCCCCGCTCCCGGAGCCGCCGCACGTACGCCCACAGGTCGCGGCGCAGCTCCACGTCGACGCCGGCAGTGGGCTCGTCCAGGAAGAGGACCTTGGGATCGTGGACCAGCGCCTTGCCGATGAGGAGGCGCCGTTTCATACCGCCGGAGAGCTCCCGCGCGCCGGCCTTGCGCTTCCGGCCGAGGTCCAGGGCTTCCAGGATCTCGACGAGCTTCGCCTCCTCCAGCTTCACCCCGAAGTAGCCCGCCTGGAACCGCAGGGTCTCCTCGACGGTGAAGAAGGGATCGAAGTTGATCTCCTGGGGCACCAGCCCCACCACCTGGCGGGTCTTGCGGTAGTCCTTGCGGGTGTCCCAGCCCAGGACCGTCGCCGAGCCGGCGGTGGGGATCGCCAGGCCGGAGACGCAGCCGATCAGCGTGGTCTTCCCGGCGCCGTTCGGCCCCAGGAGCGCGAAGATCTCGCCGGCTTGGATGTCGAGGGAGACGGAGTCGAGGGCGACCAGCGGGCCGTAGCGCTTGGTCAGCCCCTCGATCCGGACGACGGGCGCTCGATCGGGCATGGAGGGCCAATCTAATCGAGGGCGCGCCGGGGCGCAGGTCTTTATGGATCCCGAGGTTTCTGCGTTCCGCCCTGCGGCTGCGGGTGATACAAGGCGGGCCCATGGCGGGCAGGATCGGCTTCCTGGCCCACCGGAGGATGAGAATGGACACGAACGCCGAGCCCCAGTTCCCTTACGCCCCCGGCCTCGCCGGCGTGCCCGCTGCCGAGTCGAAGGTCTGCGACATCGACGGCCAGAAGGGGATCCTCTTCTACCGTGGATATCCCATCGAGGAGCTCGCGGAGAAGAGCACCTTCGAAGAGACCAGCTACATGCTGCTCTACGGGCAGCTCCCCACCAAGGAGCAGCTCGAGAACTTCTCGCACGAGCTCGTCCACCACCGGCGGCTGAAGTACAAGCTCATCGACCTGATGAAGACGCTGCCCGAGACCGGGCACCCGATGGACGCGCTCGCCGCCGCGGTCGGGGCGCTGGGCATGTTCTACCCGCACATCAACGTCATGGACGCCGACCAGCGCCACGGCGCCTGCGTGCGGCTGATCGCCAAGCTCCCCACCATCGTCGCCGCCTTCCACCGGATGCGCCGCGGCGATCGGGACGTGCTCCCCAACGACAAGCTCACCCACGCGGCGAACTTCCTCTACATGCTCAACGAGCAGGAGCCGGATCCCTTCCACGCGAAGATCCTCGACACCTGCCTCGTGCTCCACGCCGAGCACTCGATGAACGCGTCCACGTTCTCGGCCCGCGTCACCGGCTCGTCGCTCGCCGACTCCTACGCGGTGGTCGCCTCCGCTGTGGGCACGCTCTCGGGTCCGCTCCACGGCGGCGCCAACGAGGACGTCCTCGACATGCTCACCGAGATCGGCTCGGTGGAGAACGTCGTCCCCTGGCTCGACAAGGCCCAGGCCGCCAAGCGGAAGATCCCCGGCTTCGGTCACCGTGAGTACAAGGTGAAGGATCCCCGCGCGAAGATCCTCCAGCGCCTCGCCGAGCAGCTCTTCGCCCGCTATGGATCCACGCCGCTTTACGACATCGCGGTGAAACTCGAGGCGTTGATGGCCGAGCGCGTCGGCTCCAAGGGGATCTACCCCAACGTCGACTTCTACTCCGGCCTCGTCTACCAGAAGCTCGCCATCCCTACCGACCTGTTCACGCCGGTCTTCGCCATCGCCCGCGTCTCGGGTTGGCTGGCGCATTGGATGGAGCAGCTCGAGAACAACCGCATCTTCCGGCCGAGCCAGGTGTACGTCGGCTCGCCGCCGCGCAGCTACACGACGATCGACCGGCGCTGATCGCTCCGGCGTTCAGTGGGTCGAGAGAGAGCCGGCATCCTCACGGGTGCCGGCTTTTCCTTTTCCAGTTAGTCTATGTCGTAGACACCACTAACGGTTCTGGGCGACAGGCATCGCGCCTTGCTCGACGAGGTAGCGGTATCCGCTCTGGACGGTGAAGCGCTGGGCGGAGAGGGCGCGGTCGGGCCAGCGGATCGTCACTTCGGCTTCGCAGGCTACGCCCAGGCCGAAGTGCGAGACGAGGTCGTGCTGGATGCCGTAGTGGCCGTGGCCGCCGCCGATCTCCTGCACCTGGAGCCGGCCGCCTGCGCGCACCTCGATCCGCGCGCCGATCGCGAGGCGGTTCGTGGCGGGGCCTCCGCGCAAGGAGAGCTGGATCCAGTTTCCGTCCTGTCCGATCACGTTCTCGAAGAGGCGGACCGTTGCCTTCTCATAGCAGTGGTCGCCGCCCTCGCACCGGGTGCGGGAGTGCCCCACCGCCACGTCGAGATCCCCGTCGCGGTCGAAGTCGGCGATGGCGATCCCGTGGCTCGAGCGGTGGTCGATCCCCACGTCGAGGGGTAGCTCCGTGAACGTGCCGTCCTCCCGCTGCCGGTAGAGGTGACCGCGGGTGCCGGGGTAGTCGCTCGAGCCCAGGTACACGTCGGGCCGTCCGTCGTTGTCGAAGTCGAAGATCGCAGCGGTCATGTCGCCGTCGTTCCAGTCGACGCGGTCGCGCGCCCGCGCGAGCCCCGTGCGCTCGCCTCCCGGACGATCGAACGCCACGTCTGCGCCGCCGCGGTTGAAGAGGAGCTCGCTCGGATCGCTCGAGCTGCCCACGTCCCAGTGGACGATCTCCGTGGTGAGGAGGTCCATCGCCCCGTCGCCGTTCACGTCGGCGCACACCGTGGTCCCGGAGTTGCCGCCGAGGCGGTAGGGGCGCCTGTCGGTCGCGTGATTCCAGCGGAAGGCGTCCGCGTCGGTCTCGCAGCGGATCAGCTCCGCCGCCGGCACGCCCTCGCAGTCATCGGCGGTCGGGTGCAGCTCGCACCAGCAACGGGCCGACTCGTTGTCCGTCCAGTCCTGCCGGTGATCGAAGGCGTAGCCCGACTCGATAGAGCGGTTCACGTACCAGGGCTCTTCGCCCGCCGCCTGCCAGAGGTGGTTCGGCGCCCGCCCGTACGACGAGACCAGGAGCTCGGGGCCGCCGTCCCCGTTCAGGTCGCAGGCGAGCACGCCCCAGGCGTTGCTGTGGCCCCGCGCCTCGTCCAGGTCGTCCGGCGATCGCCAGGACTCCGTCTCGAGCCCCGCGAGGCCGGTGATCTCTTCGAACCTGCCGTCGCCCAATCCGCGGTAGAGGCGGTCCTGCTGGGGGGCGCCGGCGATCGCGCCGTTGCCGACGAAGAGATCGATGACTCCATCGCGGTCCACGTCGACGAACGCGGCGCCGCCGATCGCCACCATCCCATTCTCCCGGCGAGGCGCCGAGTCCGAGGGGCCGAGGACGAACCGTCCCGTCCCGTCGTTGAGCATGATCTCCGACGACTCGTCCTCGCTTCCCGCGAACGTCGGCCGGGACGTCCCGGTGAAGGCGTCCACATGGCCGTCGCCGTCCACGTCGGCAAAGACCGTGACCTCGGCGTTTCGGAGAGGACCGCCGTGGCGGGACGCCACGATCCCGGAGGCCTCCGTCACGTCCTCGAAGCGGGCGCCCGCGGCGTTGCGGAGCAGCCAATGCGCTCTCGTCCCACCTTCGGTGAAGTCGTCGACGGCGGCGCCCCCGCGGCGCACGAAGAGATCGGCGAAGCCGTCGCCGTCCACGTCGGCTACCGAGAGGCGCACGCCCTCGACCCGCAGCGCGTCGAGACCCCAACGAGACGTCGCCTCCCGGAACGCGACGCGACCGGCCTCCCACGAGGCACCAGGGGCGCAGCGATCGGGCAGCTTCTCCCGGCAGCGCCCTGCGGCCGGGTCGCAGACCTCCTGGGATCCGCAGCTGCCGCAAGGCACATGAGGCCCTTCAGCGGAGCGGGCGCATGACCACACCAGAAACGCCGAGACGAGGCCGAGGAGGAGGCGCATCCCCCCTCCTTAGGCCTCGTCCCCTTTCGCGGTCAAGACTCGGAGCGTAGTCAGAACGTGAACTGCAGGTGCGCACCGAAGGTGAGGAAGTCGACCGGGACGTCGGTGTTGATCAGGTTGTAGGCGCCCTGGGCACCGATGGAGATGGTGTTCGCGATGAACACGTCCAGGGCCGCGCCGCCGTCCACCGCGAAGGCGTGTTCGCTCCGGTCCCCAGGGCCAGGGAGGGTGATCCGGCCCCAGCCGGCGTGCCCGAAGACGCTCGGTCGGACCACCTCGCCGGCCGAGTAGCGAAGGCCGCCCAGCACGCGGATGGCGTTGTTGTCCTTCTCGAAGTGATCCCACTCGAACATCGCCTCGGGGGTCAGCATCGTGGTGCCGCCGGTCCAGAGCTGGTAGCCGAGCCGGCCCGCTACGCCAGGCTGCACCGGGTGCTTGCCGGTGTTGCGGAGCCGAACGACCGCGTTCGCGTCCGCGGCGAGGACCGGCCCGGTGTACCGGCGTTCGTGCTTCCCATTCTCGTACTTCTCGTTGCCGGACCGACCGTTGCCGTTGTCATCCTGATTCGCCCAGGCAGCCGCCGGGAGCAGCAACCCCATTCCCACTGCGAGCAACAGTGCCTTCGACATCCACGCCTCCCCAAGGGCCGCGCTCCCATCGCGCGGATCGACCTCGCCGTGGAACGATGGCTACTGCCGAACGAGGCGCTACCGCACAAATTGGGGGGCAGCCCGCACCGGGGGCCGGATGACGCCGTCGCGCCGCGCCCGCGCGGGGGCAGCAGCCCTCGCGCGGGGCGGAAGCCCGCAGGTCACTTCTTCTTGAAGAGCAGCACCTGTCCCGGATCCAGGCGGGCGTCGTTGCGCAGGTAGGTGATCGAGTCCATCCCGAGCGGGGCCTCGATCCCGATGGTCGCGGTCTGGCCGCCCTTGCCGGCGAGGGCGACCATCTCGCGGTTGGCGATCACGATGTCGCCGTCGCTCCAGAGCTGCACCTGGAACGTGTAGTTGTCGGGCTTGAGCCGGCGCTGGAACCGCGTCCACTGCAGGATGGTCACCTGCCGCCCGCCGACGGTGCGCCTCTCGAAGAGGAACTTGGCGTTCAGCCGCGCGGGCATCTCGAAGTTCTCCCACTGCGCCGCCACCAGGCCGTCCTTGGGATCCCCGAGGATGCCGAGGTCACGCCCCGTGGTGATGTCGCTCGTCAGCGGACCGAAGGAGACGAAGCCGCTGGCGGACGCCCACAGATCGGAGACCGTGCCGCCGAAGAACGGCATCGTGAAGCCGAGGCCGCCGGGCATCTGTCCCACGCCATTGTTGGCCGTGATCTGGCTGAGCAGGAGGCCCGTCGCCTCGATGTCGATGAAGGGCATCGTCGACTGCCAGTCCGCCACGTAGTGCTGCGACTTGCACGAGCCGCCGTGGGCCCCGGGCGAGCCGAGGTTCACGCCGTCGTAGAGGGCGTCGCCCGGACACCAGAGGGTCGGGACGGAGTTCGACGTCGTGCCCCGGTAGTGGAAGGTCGGGTCGAGGTACATCGACTGGTTCGCCTGGAACGGGTAGGTCGAGCTCCAGTTGAGGCTCGCGAGCAACAGGGGCGCAGGCTGGGTCTCCTCCGGATCGTCGGGCTCCGGATAGTGCATCTTCAGGGTCAGCGAGCCCGCGATTCCCACCACGACGTCCGGCCCCGTCACCACCGTGGGCGTGAAGCCCTGCACCGCCGAGGACTCCGCGAAGGTCGCGTAGCCGCCTGGCGGGAGGGTGAGCGCGCCCACCGTGAACGGGACGCCGCTCACCGACTCGACCGTCATCCCGCCCAGGTTCAGTGTGTCGGCGGTGAGGTTGCGGATCTCGAACCACCTGGCGTCGTCGCCGCCCTGCGGCTCGGGCATCACCTCGGTGACCGCCACGTCTCCAGGCAGGAGCACGACGACGCGCTTCGACTGGCACTCCGAGTAGCCGCCCGCGCCGGTGACGCAGACGGAATACGTCTTGGACTCGTCGGGCGAGACCGTCATCGAGCCGTTGGCTGGAGCGTGGGGAACGAAGTGGAAGCTCCGGCTGACGAGGCCGTCGGGGACGGCGACGTTGTATGCCGAAAAGTAATACCCCTGCGTCCCCGTTGGATCCTGGTAGCCAATGGAGGCCCAGGTGCCGTCGGTCGACGTCGTCGGGCCCGTGTTCGGCCCGTAGCGGAGGTCGAACGAGCCGTCGCGGTACAGGACGACCTGGAAGTTGAGGTCGCTGGGGTTACGCGCAGCCGAGATGTACTGTATGTGCGACCATTGGATAACCACGTAGTCCTCGACGCCGTCGTCGATGTGCTCCCAGAAGATCTTGCCGATCCGGTTCGCGGCGCCGGAGGGCTTGAGCGTGAGCTGGCTCATGAACGGGGAGATGTGGGCCTCCTTCTTCGTGGGCGAGGGGAACTCCGCCGCCGTCGTCCCCGTGACGTGGTTCATGTCGAAGCTGATGTAGCCGCTGACGACCACCCTCAGCTCGCTGTGGAACTCGCCGAAATACGGGAAGTCGAACGGGAGCTGCAGCGCGACGGTGCCGGTGCGCTCGCTGCTCGTCGGAGAGGTGGGAACCAGCGACGTCAGCTCGGTCGCGGTGCCGCGGGCCTCGAGATCGATGAACGGCTTCGCCGTCGTCACCTCGACCGGCGGCGCGAGCGGTCCGTCGGTGACCGTCACCTGCTCGGTCCCTGCCGTGCTCCACCCGATCGTCGTCTCCTGCCCCGGCAGGAGCTGGGTCGCGGTGGCGGTGATCGAGTTCGCGAAGGCGGTCCGTACCTGCACCACGCGGGTGGCTGAGGTGCTGCGCCCCTCGGCGGACTCGATCGTCAGCAGGTACGTCGTCGGCACCTGCGGATGGAGGACCAGCGAGTCCGTCACCAGCGACTTGCCCGTGAGATCCACCGGCGTGCCGTTCGCGGTCAGCGTCATCGTCGCGGCGTTGGTCGTATTCCACGAGACCGTCACGTCCTCGCCGATCTCGACGAGGCCGGGCCCGGCCCCGAACGCGTCGATCGAGTAGGGCGTGAACACCGGCACGGCGATCGTGCGCGTGGCGACGTCGATGCCGCCCTCGGCGATCAGCGTGTAGACCTTGTCGCCGAAGGCCGCCTCGGTGATCGTGCAGGATCCTTCCTCGAGCTCCTGCGGCGCCGCGGTGCAGCGCACGGTGCCGCCCTCGTCCTCGATCGTGACGGAGGTGGCGTGCTCCGTGACCCAATCGATCGTGAACGGCTGCCCGGGGATCGGGTCCTGCGTGGCGAGGCTCGCCGAGACGATCTTCACCGCAGGCCACACGGCCAGCGTGGCGTGCAGCTCGTCGTCGCTGTGGGCGTTCGACGCGAGGAGCCCGATGTCGGCGCCCGCCGCGGGCCTCACGGTCCAGTCGCCCGACGCGGCGAGGGGGAAAGCGGGGAACCCGAAGGCCCGCCCCTGCAGGCCGCCGGCCACCTCGGCGTTGAACGAGCGCGAAGCGCCCTCCCCCGCGCCCTGGATCCCGATCGACGCCTGGCTCCCCCGGGCAAAGGCGGGGGCGCCGTCGGCGAGCATGCTGCCGTATCGGTAGTCGAAGCTGCCGTCACCGAAGAGCACCACCTCGAAGTCGAGGCTCGAAGGCTGGGCGGCCGACGCGAAGAACGCGATCCCCTTCCACTGGATCACGATCGCGTCCTGGCCGTCCTCCTCGATCGCCGCCCACCAGATCGAGCCGGTGTTGCCGTCGAGATCGCTCCAGAACGGCGCGAGGTTCACGTGCGGTGCCGCCGCCGCGGGCAGCAGCGCCGGCGTGGTGGACGCGCTGGTGCTCGTCAGGTCGAAGGTCACGAAGCCGCTGGTGGTCACCCGCGCTGCGGTTCGGGCCACGCCCGCGAAGGGGAAGGCAAAGCTGGCGGGAAAGGTGATCTCCCCCCACTTGCCGTGGCCGCCGCCGGCCGAGAGGGTGAGCTGCGCCCCGCCAGGCAGCTCGCTCACGTCCACGAACTCCTTCGCTACCGCCAAGCCCGGGAGGCCATCGAACGTGAGCGCCCGCTCGGTCGAGCGCAGCGTCGTCCAGGCGATCGTCGTCTCCTCGCCCTCGAGGATCTCGTCCGGCTGCGCGGCGAGAGAGGTCGCCTGCGCGGGATCCACTAGCACGGTGACCGTGTCGCTCGCCGCGCGGCCCATCGGGTTCGCGATCTCCACCCGGTAGGTGACCGAGGGCGCTGCCTGCGGCTCCACCACCAGGCTGCCGGACGCGATCAGACCGGCGTCCGTCGTGGACCAGATCTCCTCCGGAGGATCGACGGACTCATCGTAGATCCACAGGGCCGAGCCGCCGGTCGAGGTCCACTGGAGGGTGGCCTCCGGCGTGTCCGCGTCGACGATGGACGGGACGGCGGCGAGCTCGACCTCCGGGATCCCGTGGACCATCACGTCCACGAAGGCGGTCCCCGGCGTCGTGCCGGGGGTGGTCGCGGCGAGCGTGTAGCGCTGCGCGCCGGCCTCCAGGGGGAACATGACCCCCGAGCCCGCCGCCGAGACGGAGAGCGGGTTCTCCAGGTTGGGGCCGCTCCCCGCGATCTCGATCGTGGGCGTGCCCCCCGAGCTCCCGGGGTACACGGACCACTCGAACGGGACGGGGTCGTGCGCGGTGACCTCGGCGACCAGGGCCCTGAAGAAGAGCACGATCGGCCCGTCGGTCACCTGCACGGTCGCGGTCCACTCATCGATCCCGCCGCTCTCGTCCGTCACCCGCAGGGTGTAGGTCGCGTCGCCGAGCGTGGTACCCGCCGTGACGTCGCAGCCGCCCCGCCAGATCCGGTCGATGTCGGTGGTCCGGCAGACCGCCGCGCCCTCCGAATCCAGCACCTCGAGGGTGGTCCCGCCCTCGGAGGCCCATTTGAACTCGATGTCGCCGCCCGGCGGGATCGCGTGCTGGAGGGTCCGGAACGATCCGATGATCGGCGCGCCGACGGTGACGAGGAGATCCTCCGAATCGAAGGCGCCGAGCCGGTTGTAGACCCGCAGCTCGTACAGCGTGTCGGCCACCACCGTGTCGGTCCACGTGCCGCCTTCGGCGTCGTCGCTCGCGTACGCCAGGTCTCCGTCGCGGTAGATCTCGATCCGCTCGGAGGCCCGCCCGTTCCACACCAGCTCGACCTCCTGCCCCATCCCGACCCGAGTCGGGCGGGCGAAGAAGGCCTGCACTGCCGGAAGCGGGAGCGCCTCGACGTGGACGTCGCCGAACGTCGTCCCGAAGTCGTTGCGGGCGGCGAGGCTGAAGATCGTGGAACGCTCGACCGCCACGGTCGCCTCGGTGGCGCCGGCTTCGATCGCGATCGGGCCGCCGGGGATCGTCTCCAGCTCGACCGCGTCGGCGCCGTCGACGGCCCACCGCACGGTGACGAGGGCGGGAGCGCCGGCCTCCGCCGTGACATGGGTGGGGGCCTCGAGCAGCTCGATCAGCGGCATCTGGGTCATGCCGATTCGAGCCGTCGCCCGGGTCTCACCGGCGGAGTTCGAGGCAACGAGCTCGAAGATCCCGCTCGGGCCCACCGTCAGCGTGATGCCGCCGTCCGTGAGGTCCGAGGCGTCGGTGACGTTGGCCCGCGTCGCGCCGTCGGCCACGATCGAGGCGGACGTAGCGCCGGTGATGGCCCAACGCAGCTCGACCGGGCGTCCCTCACGGGTCGGCGCCGGGGTAACCACCTCGAAGACATCGATCCGCGGGGTCACCCCGACCACGACCGACGCGAGGACGTTGCCGGACAGCCCGTACGCCACCATTTCGTACCGCGTGGAGACGACGGGGTTCACCTCGTAGGTCCCAGACGGCGCGGTGAGCATGATGTTGCCGATGGCGGACGACCGCAGCTCGAGCCTGTCCGCATGCTCGCTCGTCCACGAGAGCGTCACCGGACCTCCCGCCTCCGTCACCTTGGGGTTGGCCGTCAGCGTCACCGTCGGCGCCGGCGCGATGGTGACCGTCGCCTGCGCGCTCACCTCCTCGCTCCCGACCGCCGTGAGCGTGTAGGTGGTGTCGCGTGCCGGCGTGATCTCGATCTCCCTCTGGCCGGGCTCGAGCTCGATCTCCTGCCCCGCGTCGTCCTCGAGCACGAGGAAGTCCGCGCCACGCACGATCCACCACAGCGTCGTCTTGCCGTCCTTCCCCACCGTGTCGGGCGACGCGGCGAAGCGTTCGATCACGGTCTTGCCGCGGACCACTTCGACCTTCGCCTCTGCCCGAGCGGTGTCCCCGTCGGCGCCGGTGACGGTGAGCACGTAGGTCGTCGTCGCGACGGGGCGGACCTCGACGGTGCCGTCCGCGCCGGCGATGGCGATCTCCTTCCCCTCTCCGTCCTTCAGGTTCAGCGACTCGGCGCCGGTGGTGGACCACGAGAGGGCCGCGGAGGAGCCGATGGTGATGCTGGAGGGGTTCGCGGCGAACGTGACGATCCGCGCGGGATCGGTCGACTCGGCACAGCCGGCGACGGCGAGGGCCACCGCAGCTGCAAAGAGGGAGAGACGCATGACCAGCCTTTCGGGTTGTTGCGATCCGGGGAGCAGAAAGCTGCCTCCACGGGCGTCACTCTGTCAAACGGAAGGCACGCCGGCCCTACCGCCGAGTGGCGGGGCTGCTAAGGTCCTTGCCGATGAGGACGCATGCCGGCGCCGCGCTGCTGATCTGCTTCGCCTTCGGTTGTTCGTCCGCGGGTGCCGGCGCTCCGGCGCCGCGCAAAGAGGAGAGGTCCATGTCGGAGAAGACCTATACGAAGCCACCGGACGAGGAGCTGAAGGAGAAGCTCACGCCCCTGCAGTACGAGGTGACCCAGCGGGCCGCCACCGAGCCGCCGTTCCGCAACGCCTACTGGGACAACCACGAGGCGGGGATCTACGTCGACTCGGTCACCGGTGAGCCGCTGTTCTCCTCCCTCGACAAGTTCGAGTCGGGCACCGGCTGGCCGAGCTTCACCAAGCCGATCGAGGACGGTCGGGTGCGCACCAAGATGGACACCAGCCACGGCATGATCCGCACCGAGGTCCTCTCGTCGGTGGGCGGCTCCCATCTCGGTCACCTCTTCGACGACGGGCCGCCTCCTTCGAGGCAGCGGTACTGCATGAACTCCGCTTCGCTGCGCTTCATCCCCGTCGACCGGCTCGAGGCGGAGGGCTATGGCGCGTATCGGGAGCGCTTCGCGAAGGAGGGCACGATCGAGACGCCCGCCTTCACCGACAACGAATGCGCTGCACCGCCGCCCGGCGAGGCCCCGGGCTGCGAGGCGACCCTCGAGGTCGCGATCTTCGCCGGCGGCTGCTTCTGGGGCATGGAGGACATCCTCCGCAAGGTCCCAGGCGTGCTCGAGACCGAGGTGGGTTACGCGGGCGGCACCACCGAGAACCCGACCTACGCACAGGTTTCGACAGGCGAGACCGGCCACGCGGAGTCGGTGAAGGTCGTCTTCGACCCGTCGCGGATCTCGTACGAGGAGCTGCTCGAGAAGTGGTTCTTCCGCATGCACGATCCCACCACGATGAATCGCCAGGGCAATGACGTGGGGACGCAGTACCGCTCGGTGATCTTCTACACGAGCGACGAGCAGGCGAAGGTGGCGGAAGCAGCGAAGGCGAAGGCGCAGGCGCGGTGGAAGGCGCCCATCGTCACGCAGGTCGTGAAAGCCGGCCCGTTCACGAAGGCGGAGGACTACCACCAGGACTACCTGATGAAGCACCCGGGCGGGTACACCTGCCATTTCATGCGCGACTGACCGGTCTGGCCTTGCGCATCGTCGCCGCCAGCGCCCGCAGCGCGTCGCCGAAGGGTGAGCGGTGGCGCCACGCCAGGGCGACGGTCCGTCCCGGCGCGGACGAGGGCAGCGGGCGCAGCGCCAGGTTCGCCCGCCCGCTCTCCGCCGGGACCGCGAGCCTGGGCAGGAGGGTCACGCCCACCCCCGCCGTGACCATCTGCACCAACGTTGGGAGGCTCGTCGCCCGGAAGTCCGCCTCCTCGACCCGCGCCCGCGCACAGAGGGAGAGGGCCTGATCGCGGAAGCAGTGCCCGTCGTCCAGGAGGAGCACCTGCTCGCCGGCCAGATCCTCCAGCCGCAGTGGCGACTTGCCCTTGGCCAGGCGGTGGCCTTTCGGCAGCGCGACCACGAAGGGATCGCGGAAGAGCACCTGGTGCTCCAGATCGCCCAGGTCCGCCTCGAGGGCGACCAGCGCTGCGTCGAGCTCGCCCCTGCCCAGCCGCGCGACGAGCTCGTCCGTCTTCTCCTCCGTCCACAGCAGGGTCAGGCGGGGGAACGCCTCCCGCAGCGGCGGCATGACCTCCGGGAGCAGGTAGGGGGCGATGGTGGGGATCACGCCGATCCGCAGGTTGCCCACCAGGGGATCGACGAAGCGCATGGCGGCCTGGGCGAGATCCCGCGCCTCGACGAGCACCCGCCGGGCCCGCTCCACGAGGACCTCGCCCGCCGGCGTCAGCAGGACGCCGGCTCGATCCCGCTCGAAGAGGCGCACGCCCAGCGACGACTCGACCTCGGCGATCTGCGCGGAGAGCGAGGGCTGTGACACGTGGCAGGTCGCGGCCGCGCGGCTGAAGCTGCGGGCCTCCGCCACGGCCACCACGTACTGGAGCTGGCGGAGCGTCACGGGGAGAGGGGAGAGATCCATATCCATAGGCTACAACTATCGAATCAATAGAATCTATGTCTTGGCGCAATCCGAGACGGACCGGCATCTTGGGACTCGCACCGAGGCTTCGAGCCTCCAACCCCCAAGGAGACACACGGAATGCTGACCATCGGAGACAAGCTCCCCTCTTTCGATCTGCAGGCGGTCGTGAGCCGCGACGCCGGAAAGGAGTTCGCGTCGATCACCCACGAGAGCCACCCCGGCAAGTGGAGGGTCCTCTTCTTCTGGCCCATGGACTTCACCTTCGTCTGCCCTACCGAGATCGCCGAGTTCGGCAGGCGGGAGCGCGACTTTGCGGAGCGGGACGCGCAGATCCTCGGCGCCAGCACCGACACGCAGTACTCGCACCTGGCGTGGCGCAACAGCCACCCCGACTTGAAGGATCTCCCGTTCCCCATGCTCGCCGACACGAAGCGCGAGCTGTCGTCCGCCCTCGGGATCCTCCACAAGCAGGAGGGCGTGGCGCTGCGCGCCACCTTCCTCGTCGATCCCGAGGGGATCATCCGCCACGTGAGCGTCAACGACCTCGACGTCGGCCGCAGCGTCGACGAGACCTTGCGGGTGCTCGACGCCCTGAAGACGGGGAGCCTCTGCCCCGCCAGCTGGCGGCCCGGCGACGCCACGCTCTGATCTGCAGCGCCGCGCTGGACGCTCTCCGGGACGAAGAGGGGCCCCGCTCCGGGGCGTGAACGGGCCGTCGACTTCGCGGCCCTCCCATCCTGCGATGCCCCACCCTCATCCTTGACGCGAAAAACCGGGCATCGATGCAGCCCCGGGTCGCGCAGGGAGAGAGTGGGGCCGGATGGACGAGTCAGCGAGCAGAGGCAACGCAGCGGCCCCCGACCAGGCCGGCTCATCCACGACCGACGGTCTCCCCGTCGCCCCCTCCTTGGGGCCGACCCTCGAGGCCGCCGGCGCCCACCGTCGGGTCGGCAGGCTCCGCCCTCGCGTCGTCCAGATCAGCGCCATCGCCACCCTGGTGGGCGTGGCTGCAGCCATCGTCGCCAGGCTGCTCATCGTCCTTATCTCCTTCATCACGAACCTCGCCTTCTACGGCCGGCTCTCCATCGAGAGCGCCTCGCCGGCGGGGAACGGGCTGGGCTGGTTCGTGATCGCCATCCCCGTCATCGGTGGCCTCGCCGTCGGCGTGATCGCCCGCACCGGCTCGCGCGCGATTCGGGGCCACGGGATCCCGGAGGCGATGGAGCAGGTGCTCTTCAACCAGAGCCGGATCCCCGCCCGCATCACCTTCCTCAAGCCGCTCTCGTCTGCGATCGCCATCGGCACCGGCGGACCGTTCGGCGCGGAGGGGCCGATCATCGCCACCGGAGGCGCCCTCGGCTCCCTCGTGGGGCAACTCCTTCGGACCACCGCCGACGAGCGCAAGACCCTCCTCGCCGCCGGCGCCGCCGCGGGCATGTCCGCGACCTTCGGCAGCCCCGTCTCCGCCGTTCTCCTCGCGGTCGAGCTGCTCCTCTTCGAATACCGCGCCCGATCGATCGTGCCGGTGGCCCTCGCCAGCGGGGCCGCCGCGGCGGTGCGCTTCCACTTCGTGGGGTCGGAGCCCGTCTTCCCGATGCCGCTGGTGGCCGAGCCCTCGTCGATCGCGCTCGCCGCCTACGTCGTGCTCGGCGCCCTCGCCGGCCTCGCGTCCGTCTTCGTCACCCGCGCGGTCTACCGGGTCGAGGACGCGTTCGAGAGGCTCCCCATCCACTGGATGTGGTGGCCCGCGATGGGCGCCGCGGTCACCGGGCTGATCGGCTGCTTCTCGCCACACACCTTGGGCGTAGGATACGACAACATCGTCCGCATCCTCGGCGGCGAGATCGGGGGCACCGCGCTCCTCTTCCTGGCCACCATGAAGCTCGTCTCCTGGCTCGTGTCCCTCGGCAGCGGCACCTCGGGTGGCACCCTCGCCCCGCTGCTCACCGTCGGCGGCGGCCTGGGCGCGCTCACCGCGACGGTGGCGGTAGCGGTCGTGCCGGGCCTCGGGCTCGACGTCCGCGTGGCGGCGCTCGTCGGCATGGCGGCGCTCTTCGCCGGCGCGTCGCGCGCGCTGCTCACCTCCGTGGTCTTCGCCTTCGAGGCGACGAGGCAGCCTTTGGGGCTGCTCCCGCTGCTGGGGGGCTGCGCCGCCGCCTACCTCGTGTCGAGCCTGCTCATGAAGAACACGATCATGACCGAGAAGATCGCGCGGCGCGGCGCGCGCGTGCCGGACGAATACCAGGCCGACTTCCTCGACACCGTCCTCGTGCATGCGAAGGCGACCCGGCAGGTGGTTGCCTTCCGCGCGATCGACACCGTCGCCGGCGCGCGCGCGTTCCTCGCTTCGGACGATCCGGGCGCGACCCACCAGGGCTTCCCGGTGCTCGACGAGAGCGGCAGGCTCGTCGGCGTCTTCACCCGACGCGAGCTCGCCCGGGCCGAGCTCCCGGACGACGCCCAGCTCCGTTCGCTCTTGCGACGTCTTCCGATCGTCGCGTTCGAGGACGAGTCGCTCCGGGAAGCGGCCGACAGGATGGTCCTCGAGGGCATAGGCAGGCTGCCTGTCGTGCGGCGGGACGCGCCGTCGCTGCTCACCGGCATCCTCACCCGCAGCGACCTCCTCTCCGCCCACGGCCTGCGCCTCCAGGCGTCCACCCGCCGGCGCCGCCACCTCGACCTGCAGGGCAGGCCCATCCCGGCCGAGGTCGACTCGGCAGACGAGGTGGTCTCGTAACCGGGGTTGCACCGCGCGCCGAATCGCTTAGAACGGAGGAGCGCGCCTCGTTCGCGCCTGAGCAGGCGACCATGCCCACCTTCGTCCGCGCCTCCATCGGCTTCTACCTCCTCGCCATGGCGGTCGGCCTGGGCTTGCGCTTCTTCTTCGTCTTCCCGTTCGGCGGGTTCGTCTTCCAGCACGCGCTCCACGCCCACTCCCACACCTTGTACTTCGGCTGGTGCGCGCTGGGGATCCTCGCCCTCGCCTTCCGCCGGGTGGGGGCCACGGGGCGCTGGGCGACGCGCCTCCTCGGCGTGGTCGCCGCCCTCTCCGCCGGCACCTTCGTCTCCTTCCTGCACGGAGGTTACTCGGCGCCGTCGATCGCGCTGTCGGCGTTGAGCCTGCCGATCTGGGGCGTCGCGGTCGCGACGTTCTGGAAGCACGCGCGGGGCAAGGAGGGGATCGATCTCGCGTTCCTGCGCACGGGCGTCGTCTACCTCGCTGTGGCGTCGACTGGCGCCGTGATCCGCACGTTGCTCATCGCGTTTCAGGCCTCGACGTTCGCCAAGTCCTTGGCGGTCTTCGGGTTCCTCCACAACTTCGCCTGGTTCTTCGTCTTCTCGGTGATCGGCCTGCTGGTCTCTGCTGCCGGAGCGTTGGGCGTGCGCTTCGACGAGCGGCTCCTGCGCTGGCAGCTTCGCCTGGCCGCGCCGATCGCATGGCTCACCTTCCCGCTGGGCGTGGCCGGCGGCGACCAGGGCGCGCTCGGCATCACGGCGCGGGTCGGCGCGGTCCTCCTGCTGATCCCTGCCGCCCTCGGCGCGGCGGCGCTATGGAAGGCGTCTTCACAGTCTCGACCCGGCGTGCGGGGCGCATTCCGCTGGCTCGCGTTCTGGCTGACCGCCGAGGCACTCCTCTCTGCCACCGGCGGCTTCGGCCTCGCCGGCCTCGCGGTGCAGTCCCGCCACCTCGCCATCCTCTACCTGCACGTCCTCCTCGTCGGCGTGGTCAGCCTGGGCCTCATGCTCGCCCACGTCACGTCGCTGGGCGCGCCCGTGCGAGTCGGCGCCTGGCTCCACAACGGCGGTCTCGTCGTGATGGCCGCGGGCCTGGCCTTCGCGGGCCTGCCCGTCTTCGGCTGGGCGCTCCCCGAGGGGCTCCCGCGCCTCGGCCTCGTCCTTGCGGCCATCGGCGGCGCGATCGTCTACGCCGCGGCGATCTGCTGGGCGGTGGGAGTGGTCCGCGCCCGGCAGGTCGAGCGAGGGGCGCTCCCCGCCGGATCCGGGCTGACCTCGGCAAACTAAAGGCCGGCCTTAGATTCATTCGATACGATGGATTTCCTGCCGTTTCGTCTTCCATTCGCACGTTTCTCTGCAAGAACCATCCGATCGAATTGAATCGGGTGAATTGCCAACGAGCGGCGTCGACCTCTGCCGCCGGTCTCCCACTTGGATCGACCGCGTCGATGAGATCGGCCCGGACGCGCGCAAGTCCCGCCAGCCTCCGGGACACGATGGCCCGCAGGCTCTCGCAGCTCAGCGGTTGATCGCCTTCATGCCGCCTTCCGGGTAGCGTGCGCCTGCCGCCACGCCCCTCGGCGCGATCTCGTCGAGCTCCCGGAGCTCGTCGGCGCTCAGCCGGACCGAGAGCGCGCCTGCGTTCTCCTCGAGGTAGGTCACGTGCCTCGTGCCCGGGATCGGAACGATGTCGGTGCCTCGCGCGAGCACCCACGCGAGCGCCATCTGCGAGGGCGTCACACCCCGTCTGTCGGCGAACGCGCGGATGCGCTCCACGAGCTGCAGGTTCTTCTGGAAGTTCTCGCCCACGAAGCGGGGATTACCGCGGCGCCAGTCGCCCTCCGGCAGGTCCTCCGGCCTCCGAATGCGCCCCGTGAGAAAGCCACGGCCCAGAGGGCTGTACGCCACGAAACCGATCCCGAGCTCCCTCACCGTGGGCAGGATCTCCTCCTCTGGATCGCGGCTCCACAGCGAGTACTCCGTCTGCAGCGCGGTGATCGGATGCGTCGCGTGGGCTCGGCGGATCGTCGCCGGCGCCGCCTCCGACAGCCCAATCCAGCGCACCTTGCCCGCCCGAACCAGATCCGCCATCGCACCAACCGTGTCCTCGATCGCCACTTTTGGATCCACTCGGTGTTGGTAGTAGAGGTCGATCCGGTCGACGCGGAGCCGCCGCAGCGACGCGTCGCAGGCCTGCTTCACGTACTCGGGCCTGCCATCCACGCCCACGAACGTCCCGTCGGGCTTGCGAACGTTGCCGAACTTCGTCGCGAGGATCGCCTGGTCGCGACGGTCGGCGATGGCGCGGCCCACCAGCTCCTCGTTCGTGAACGGACCGTAGATGTCCGCCGTGTCCAACAGCGTGATCCCCAGCTCGAGCGCCCGGTGGATCACGCGGATGGCGGCCCCCTCGTCGACGGGGCCGTAGAAGTCGCTCATCCCCATGCAGCCGAGGCCCATCGCCGAGACCGTCAGCCCCTGCCCGCCCAACGTACGCGTCTCCATCGAACCTCCCGGTAGGAACTCTCGACTCTACTCTCCCGACCTGCGGCCAAGGAGGCTCGATCCGGGGCGGCGGCGCGGCAGACCGTCAGTCGTGCTCGTCGGGGTTCAGGCCGGTGCGCAGCCCCTCGTCGAGCGCGGCGATCTTCCGCATGTCGTCCGCGTCCAGGCTGAAATCGAAGATTGCGAAGTTCTCGCGGATGCGCGCCTCGTGGGTCGACTTGGGGATCGCGACGAGGCCCGACTCGAGGTGCCAGCGGAGCACCACCTGCGCGGGCGTCTTTCCGTGCTTCTTCCCGATGGACACGAGCGTCGGATCCTCGAGGCGCCTCGCCTTCGCCAGCGGGCTCCAGGACTCCACCGCGATCCCCTTCTCGTCGAGGAACGCGCGCAGCTCGCGCTGCTGGAAGAACGGGTGCAGCTCGATCTGGTTCACCGCTGGGACCACGCCCGTCTCCCCGAGGATGCGCTCCAGGTGCGGCCGGTGGAAGTTCGACACGCCGATCGAACGCGCGCGCCCCTCGTCGCGCAGGCGGACGAGCGCCTTCCACGACTCCACGAACCTGTTCGTCTTCGGCGCCGGCCAGTGGATCAGGTAGAGGTCCACCGCGTCCAGCCGCAGCTTGCGCAGGCTCTCGTCGAACGCCTGAAGCGCCGAGTCGTACCCCTGACGATCGTTCCACAGCTTCGTGGTCACGAAGATCTCGTCCCGCGGCACGCCGGACGAGGCGATCCCTTCGCCGACGCCCCGCTCGTTCGCGTAGATCGCCGCGGTGTCGATCGATCGATAGCCGGCGGCGATCGCGGCGCGGACCACGGACGGCGCGGCGTCGTCGCGGATCCTCCAGGTGCCGAAGCCCACCATGGGGATACGGCGGCCGTCGTTCATGGTGCGGTAGGGGACGCTCATCGTTTCCTCCCGAGGGGTGCGGACCGTCGTAGCACGCCGGCGCGTGGCGCTGCTTCAGGGATGGGCATCCTGCACTTCGAGATGTGTTGGAGGCACCTCTTCAGGGAGCCAGAGCGTGAAGGTCGATCCGACGCCGAGCTCGCTCTCCAAGGTGATCTCTCCTCCGAGCGCACGGGCGAGCGCACGGGAGATCGCGAGTCCGATCCCCGAGCCACTGGCGCCGGATGCGCTCTCGGCCCTCCGAAACTCCTCGAACACCAGCCCCTGCTCCTCTGGTGCGATGCCCCTCCCCGTATCGATCACGTGGACCGCGGCGGCGCCGCCCGCCCTACCGACGCGCACCGTGATCAGTCCCCGATCGGTGTACTTCACCGCGTTCGAGAGGAGGTTCCCGAGCACCTGCCCGACCTTCCCGGGATCCGAGCGGATCTCCACCCGATCGGCAGGCGTCTCGATCCGCAGCTCGAGGCCGGCGGCAGCCGCCTGCGCGCGGAAGCCCTCTGCGATCTCTCCCGCCACCTCCCGGAGATCGAACGCCTGGATCTCCAACTCCAGGCCACCTCTCTGGGCCCTCGCCAGGGAGAGCAGGTTCTCGATCATCCCCAGCGCGGTATGGAGCGATCTTCGCGCCTTGGCCACCCGCTCCCGCTGGCGTGGCGTGAGCGGATCGCGGACCTGCCGCTCGAGCAGTTGGAGGAAGCCGTCCGCCGCGCCGAGGGGGTTCTTCAGGTCGTGGCTGAAGCCCCGGATCAATCGGGTGCGGCTACGCGTCACCTGCTCGAGCTCCTCCCGTCCGGCGACCGCCTCGGTGCGTGCCTCCTCGCTCTGCGCGAGGGCGGCGCGCTCTCGCACCATCAGCCGCTCCCGCTCGGCCTGGCTCTCCTGCGCCTCCGTGACGTCCTCCATGATCCCCGCCACGAGGGACGCCTCGCCCGCCTCGTCCCAGATCGGGTAGATTCGGGACCAGATCCACCGGACCCGCCCATCCCGCCGCACGATCCGGTAGCGCTCGTCGTAGGGGCGATCCGGGATGGCCCGCACCGCCGTTTCGATCCGGTCCCGATCGTCGGGGTGCACCATGTCCAAGACCACGCGGGCGTCGTGCAGGAACTCCTCTTCCCCGATGCCGAAGGTCGCCTCGCAAGCCGGGTTCACGAAGTAGCGTTCGTTCAGGTCGGGCGTCCCCAGCCAGATCACCTGTCGGAGATGATCCGTCACCAAGTGGAAGCGCGTCTCGCTCTCCTCGAGCTGCTCGATCAGCAGCACGCGCCGCAGCGCCGCCGACGCCGTGTCCCCCAGCGCCCGCGCCACCGCAACCTCGTCGGAGGCGTAGTGGGGCCCGCCGCCCTCCCGCAACATCACCAAAGCGCCGAGGATCCGCCCCTCCGACGAGAGAGGCACCACCATCCCCGTGCAGCCGCGGCAGGTCTCGCGCAGGTAGGGCGCCAGCGAATCCCCGAGCGCGCCCATCTCGCTCAGGATGTGCGGCTCGCCAGTCTCGATGATCTCTTCCGAGAGCGATCCCGGGTAAGGCACGCGGGTGCCCACCAGCGGGGCGCCCCGCCCCTCTGCCGCCACGACCTCCACCATTCCTCCGTCGGCAGGACCGATCGCCCGCTCCACGAACGCTCCGATCGAACCTGTGTCCTCCGCGGCGCGCCGGGCGATGATCGTCACCGCGTCCTTCACGCTCTCGACGGCCGCCAGCGCTCGAGCCGCCTCCCGCAGGGCGGACTGCTGCGTCCCGTAACGCTCGAGCCGTCGTGCCAGTGTCCGGAGCCTCCGCCCGAGCAGGGCCGTCGCGACGGAGGCGACCGCGGCCAGGAGGACGAGCCCCGTCTCCACCCAGGCTGCCTGCCGCGTGATCCGCTGGATCTCGAGGCGACGCGCCGTCGTCGCCTCCGACAACCTCGCGCCGATCGCGGCGGCGCTCTCCAGCGCGCCTTGAAAGATCGCCTGCTGCTCCGGCAAGCGCGCCAGATACGTCTCTCGCGAGAGCCGCCCAGCGACGAGCTCGTCCAACGGGGCATCCGCTGCACGCAGCCGATCCTCCAGTCCCTCCACCATCTGGTAGATGTCGGGTGCCAAACCCTCGGTGATCGCGAGGAGCGCCGCGATGTCCGCCTCCCGTGCTTCCCGGGCGGTCCGATGTTCGTCCACATAGCGCTGCTGCCCGGTGATGAGGAATCCGCGTGCCCCCGCGAGCTCCGTCGCGAGCTCGTACTGGATGTGCGTCACGAGGTTCCTCGCCGGCGCGTAGGTGTCGAGGAGGGACTCCTGCACCATCGCCGTGCGCCGGTGGGCCTCCCACGGCACGGCCACGAGCCCGGCGAACGCGAGCAGCCCAAGGAGGAACGGCGCGACCGTCGACCACCGCGAAGCCCTCTCCGGGCGCTGAAGGACCTCCTTGTCCAGGTGCCCTCCTTCGGGCGGCGGCACCCCACCCGCCAAGCCTGGAAGTTGCGGACCATGCGGCCCGGCTGCACACGCTGGCCCGAGTTACGCTCCCTTCGCCGCTGCCATCCATACCGCCAGCTCGGGCCCGGGCGAGGGCGCCTCCGCGAACCGCCGACGTACGCGCTCCCAATCTTCGGGCGATCGGTTCTGAGAGAGCTTGAGCTTCGGCCGCACCTCATGCACGTCGATACGAAAGCCGACGATCTCGTCCATCATCTCCGCCAAGAGCGGCCCGTCCACCCAGTCGGGCGAGAACCCCCCGGGGGCTTCGAACCTCGCGCAGGTGTCGTCGAGCACCTGCCGCGTCTCCTCCCGGCCGAGCCACGAAATCCAGCCCGTCATCTGGACGATCACGTAGTTCCAGGTCGGCACCTGCTCCCGCGGGTTGGCGTACCACGTGGGGCTCACGTAGGCGTGCGGCCCGAGGAAGACCACCCGGACCTCGCCGCCGTCCGGCATCGCTGACGCCGGGTTCGCACGCGCGAGATGCCCGCGGAGCGCCTGCTCACCTTCGTCGCAGACGAGGGGCAGCGGCGCGATCGACCCGTCCTCGAAGAACAACAGGCCGAGCGGATGCTCCCGGACGATGCGCCAGCCGATCTCGGAGCCGGTCGGCGCAAAAGCGGCGGGCGAGTACATGGTCGACTCCGGTCGCGAGTTCAGGTGGTTCTCTCGCGTGAATGATCACGCGAGAGAACCCGTTCGTCGAATCGCCGCCCGAGGTTACCGCGATCGCGCTCGCCGTGAATGTCGGGGGCGTGCGCTATGCCGTTGGGAGGCCGTCCTCAGCGGATGGCATCCCGCTCACTGGGGGGAACCAATGGCGCCATCGTTCGAGCACGAAGGGCTCGTCCTCCTGTTCCGCAACCGCCCGTCGTTGGCGGCAGAACTCGCGAAGCTGATCCTGGATCTGAGGCTGCCGGAGGGAGCGGCTCGCCTGGAGACGACCGACCTCACCCAAGTTGCACCAACCGGTCTGCACGTAGATGTCGTTACCGCGGTCGGCGACGCGCTGCGAATCGTCGTGGAGGTTCAGCTCCGCAGGGATCCGAGCATCGATGGCATCCGGGCTGCCGTCTCGGCCCTCGAGGCCCTGGCGTCCCTCGATTCGGAACGTTCGACGATCTATGCTGATCTCGTGCTGCTCGCCCTCGGGGAAGCAGACCGAAAGGCCTTGGAGGAGTTGATGTCTACCGGACGCTACGAGTACCAGAGCGAGTTCGCGAAGAAATACTTCGGGCAGGGACTCGCCGAAGGCGAAGCGCGGGGTGAAGCACGGGGTGAGGCACGGGGTGAGGCACGGGGCGAAGCCAAGGGACGAGCTACAGCGCTTTTGATGGTCCTGAAGGCGCGCGGCCTCGTCGTTACGGACGAGCACCGCGCACACATCGAGGGGACCACCGACATCGCTACGCTGGAGCGCTGGATCGTCCGCGCAACCGAAGTGGAGGAGATGGGAGGGCTCTTCGACTGACTCCGTCGCCGAGGGCGACTGGCGCCATTTCCGCGCTGCGTGGCGCCCGTCCTCCGCTCGAGTCCTTCACCTCTCGTCAAGGATCGTCTCGAAGCCGCCGAAGATCATCCGCTGGCCGTCGAAAGGCATGTCGCCGAGCGCCTTCAGCCGATCGTCCTCGAACACCTTCTTCACGGCGGCGTCCCGGACGGCCTTGTTCGGGTACTCGATCCACGAGAAGACCACGACCTCGCCCTCCTTGGCCTGGACGGCGCCTGGGAAGTCGTTGACCTTGCCGGCGGGCACGTCGTCGCCCCAGGCCTCGACGACGCGGGTCGCGCCGTACTCCCGGAAGAGCGCCGCCGTCTTCGCAGCAAAGGCACGGTAGACGGCCTTGCTGCTCGCCGGCACTGCCGCCACGAATCCATCCACGTACATTGGTTCCTCCTATGAAAGATCCGTCTCGCCGGTGGGGCGACGGTTACGCGCGCCCGCGTTTGGCCCGATCGCACGCTGGCCCCGGACGAGACGGCCCTGCTGGCGGAAAATCATCGGTCCCTTTCCCAACGGCGTCCCAAGGGGCTTTCGCACTCCATCGGCCCCGTTCAGGCGTCCCTCAGACCCTCGTCGCCGCTGATCGAAGTGCTCTTCCGATGGACCCGTTTTTGGGGCGCCCTTCGCAAAGGCAGCCGGAGGTCGTCGCGCTCGAGGACGGCTTCCGGCAAGGCGGACATCTACGGAGGCGGCGCCTGGTCGGAGTTCAACGACGACTCGAAGCCGAAATCTCGACTTGCGCGGCCGCTTGGAGCAAATCGAATCAGCGAATGAGCAAGATCGTCTACTCCACCGATCCCGCGCTGCAGAAGCGTTGTCCGCGGTGCAGGGAGCTCGAGGTCTCCTGCACCTGCGCGAAGATCGCCCGCGTGGTCGAGCCGCCCACCGTCGCGAAGCTGCGGCTCGAGAAGTCCGGGCGGGGCGGAAAGTCCGTCACCGTGATCTTCGACCTCCCCAACGATCCCGCCTGGCTCCAGGAGCTCGCCGGGAAGCTCAAGAAGGCGTGCGGCGTCGGTGGTACCGCGGGCGCGGGCCGCGTCGAGATCCAGGGCGACCAGCGCGAAAGACTACGTGAACTCCTGCCAAAGGTGGGTTTCACGACGATCAAGGGTTGAGGCACCAAGGAGACAATCGAGTCGATCTCGCGTGGAGGTTGGGCTTGCCGCAACGAAGCCCCCACGCCGACCTCGGTGCGGCCGCCTGACGGGTCAGGGGTCTCCTCGCTCGGAGCGCAGCCAAGAAAAAACCCGCAAATCCGAAGACTTGCGGGTTTTCTTTTGGTCGGGGAGACAGGATTTGAACCTGATCGAGAAGCCCCGGACGGAGAGCGACGATCGCCGCCAACTAGCGAATTTCGCGAGCGCTTTTTGGATGCGCCATCCAGCGAAGAACCGCCAGAAAAGGGCAATTCGGGGCCGGAGTGTGACAGGTGTGCCAGGCGGACCCCGGACGACCGGATCCGCAGGGCGATCGACGGCCTCTCACCTCCCGAGGCCAGGGCGATCCTTCTTCGACTCCTCGGCGAACTCGGCTGATCACCACGCCGCGAGCAGACCGCCGCCCACCTGCAGCTCTTTCCCGGTCGTCGTGAGCCAGGCCCCCAGGTGGACCGGCCCGCCGATCCGGTACGCCCCCATTCCCCCGTAGACCGGCCGCAGCCCGCCGACGTCGACGCCGAGCATCGGCCCGGCGATCCAGTCGGGCAGCGGCGTGTGGACCTCGACGCGCCGCTCGTCGATTCGCGTCGCGAGGATCTCCCGCGCCTCCGCCCGGGCGGCCGCGGCCTCGAGTCGGGCCACCTCTTCGCGGGAGGCCGCGAGCTCGGCGGTGAGCCGGGCGGTCTCTGCGTCAAGCTCGAGCTCGCGCTCGTGGGTGGAGCCGTCGGGCCGAGTCTCACGCTCCCGGAACACGACGCGAATTCGCTCCCTCGTCTCTTCGACGCGGGCAGTCTCGGCCTCTGCCTTGGCGACGGTCGCCTCGACGGTGGCGGACTCCTCCACCTTCGCCGTCTCGTGGCGCGTCTCCTCGGCCCGCTCGTCCACGATCGTGTCGGGGGCCCGGGCGGAGTAGCGGCCGATGGTGAACGCCACCAGGAGGCCCGCGCAGGACGCGAGGACGCGGGTCTTCGTGGTCACGCCGCCCCCTTCTCTAGCCACCGCCGGATCCACCTGTAGACCGGGAACGCAAGCGCGCCCGCGGCCGCGTACCAGACGACGGCGCCGGCGAGCCCGTCACCCAGCGGAGCGGGCAAGCGAAAGAGTCCGAGGCCCGCGCCCCCGAGGATCGGGTGGAGCCACATCCACCGCCGCCAAGTCTCCCGCCAGCCGGTCGTAGGGCGCGGTCCTGCCTCCCCGAACACCTGCCCGTTGATCCCCTGCCCGAGCGCCGCGAGGAGCACGGCGGCGACGACTCCGGATATGAGCCAAGCCGGAATGTCGATCACGCTGCCTTCCATTCCGGGTACCTCCCGCCTTCCTTGCGAAGGAGCTGGCGCCGCTGCTCACCCGTGATCGGCTTCCGCAGGCCCAGGTGCACCCACGTCGGCTCGAGGATCGCCTGGTCCCATGCGAGGCTCGAGCTGGCGATCCAGGCCATCAGGTCCTCGCGGCGGCCGCGCACCGGAACAACGTCCGCAGCCCATCCCACCAGGTGGGCGCTGGTCGGCTCGCCCTTCACCGCCCGGTTCAGCTCAGGGCGCCGAAGTCCGCTGGTGATGATCAGCGGCCCCACCGCCGCACGGACGGGCTCGAGGAGCTCGCGACAGAGCGCGCGCAGGTTCGCGACGTCGGCGACGGCCGGGTGGTTCTCGATGCTGCGCTTGGCCGCCTCGGTGGAGCGGAGCAGCTCCGAGAGGCGGAAGTGCGGGGAGAGCTGCTCGTCCGGCACGACGCCGTCGCCGTGGCAGGCGGAACAGGCGCCGACCCGCGCGTCGCTGCTTTCGTACTTGCGGCCCCAGCACCTAGGGCACGTCATCGTCAGCTCGGGCATGCGTCCCCCTCGGCCGCCCGGGCGTCGAGCTCGAGCGGATGGTCGCGGTACCAGTGCCCGCCGTGCAGCGGGCCGTACGCGCAGAGCAGCACGTAGATGGGCAGGTAGAGCGGCCCGAGGATCAGGGCCTGGCGCTGGTGACGCCGCTCATGCCGGAAGAGCCGCGCGGAGGTCCTGCCGGCGCAGATCGTCACAGCGCCGATGGTGACGGCCGCCATGCCCCAGCGCGAGCTCCACCAGCGCCAGGGCCGCGAAGTGCCCGCCATGACGAGATGCCCGTCTCGCCCGCAGAGTAGCCAGCGCGCCCCGGTTGAGAGCGCGAGGAGGAGCCCCAGGGCGGTGGTCGGAGCCGCCCACAGGTGGCCGAGAGCAAGGAGCGCGTGCCTCATGCCGGCCCCTGCTCCGCCATCCCTTCGACGCGAATGGCACCGAGGCGAATGCCTTCCTCGAACCCTGCGCCGTCGATCATCACCCGAAGCCATAGGGTCTCTGCGGTGCCGCCATAAGCGGGATCCGCTATCTCGAAGGGCACGACCGGACTTCGGTACAAGTTCTGGTCAGGCCCGAGTCCACCGCTTGGGAAAATGTCGACGCCAGGTTCTGCGCCTATCGACGGGGCCAGCTTCGACCAGGTGAAACCATCGTCGTCAGAACCCTCGATCCAGATCCGCCCCTTCTCACCCTTCATCTCCAGAACCACTACGGAAAAACGAACGTGGGTGAGCCCTGCCACGGAGGCGAAGACGCGGTACGGATGCTCTCCGGAGAAATCGTCGTCCTCGAGCTCAACGATTCCGTACTCCTTCAGCACCCCGTACATTCGCGAACTTTGCCGGGGCTGAATCGACATGAGGTTGACCCACGGCGAGGCCGGGTCCGGCGTGCCGCCACCCCCTCCCGCCGCAAGCTGGGAGAGGGTGACGCTGGTCCCCGCCGGCATGGACTGGTCGCGGAAGTGCATGAGGTGGCCCTCACGCCAGACGGCCACGTTCCGATCCGCGGATCCCACTTGCTGCATGAAGAGCCCGGCAGCATCCAGACCGTCGCGCTGGGGGTCGAGGGCCCGCGGGTAGGGGCGATCGTCACCCGCGGTGCCGCCGGTTGCGGCCGACTCGGCTTTGTACGGGCGGACCCGATCGACTGGAGGCGTCGGCATCAGCGCTCACCGTAGTCCTGGATGGCCACGATAAATCCGGCGGCGGTCTGGAACCCGACGCGCACGATGCGGCCCGTGGCAGGTGAGGCGGCCTGGAGTGCACCTGTGGGGCCGAGGTATCCGGCCTGTCCGTTGGCGAGCCCCGACACGAAGGAGGGCACGAGACCAGCGTAGTAGACGACCGGGTTGTCGCCGCTCGGATAGGCGCCGGTGACGACCCCGATCACGTCGCCGCGGCCTGCCGTTCCGGACTGCGCAGTCAGCACCCCCGCCGCTCCGACGCAGACCGCGCGGTTCGCTGAGATGGCCTCGCCCGAAACGACCAGAGCGGAACCGGTCGACTGAACGATGGTGGTCCGGACCCGGAGGTTCCCTTCGACGTCGAAGTCCAGGCCGCTGCCCACCTTGATCTGGACGCCGTCGGTTCCGTGGACGTCGATGCCCTTGGTCTGGTCAGGCTTCACGGCAACGCCGGCAGCGGAGACCGCGATCCCCTTGTCGGCCTTCACGCCGACGCCACCTGCACCGACCACGACGCCGGCATCCGCCTTCACCGAGGTGACGCCCCCAGCGGTCTGGAGGCCGCTGCCCGCCCCCACCCCGAGGCCGCCCGTCGTGTCGAGTCCGGAGTTGGCCTTGAGGGCGACAGCGATCCCGGCACCTACGCTGATGCCCGCCCCGGCCGCTGCATACAATCCGCCCGAATCGACGGCGAGGCCTCCGTTGGTCTTCGGCTTCGCGGCGACTTTGCCGCCGGAGATCTCGATGCCGTTGCCGGGATCTACCGCCACGTCACCCGTGGAGGTGAGGCCGCCGCCCGTCTTCAGGGAGACGGTGTTCCCGGTGATGTCGATCGACCTCCCAGGGAGCAAGTCTGCCAGCGTGCGGAACTGCGTGAACTCGATCGCGGTGGTGCCGGGCGTGATCGCACCGTCGGTGGTGAGCACCCACTGCGTATCCTTTTGCGCGGTGCCCTCGTTCACCATGAGCGCGACGCCCGAGGTCAACGTGTCGCTCGCCCGCACCATCGCGACGGCCGAACCCTTCCAGAGGTAGATGCCGTTCTGGTTCTTCGTCGTCTGGTTCTTCACCAGCACACGGTCGTTCACCACAAGGGCCACGCCGTCGATCGTCGCACCAGGGGAGGAGACGTTCAGGTTCGCGGTCGTCGCTACCCGCGCCGGCTGCTTCACGTAGAGGCCGCTCGCGATGCTGTCCGCGTAGGCCTTGGTCGCGGCATCAGTCGCGCTGGTCGGCGCGCCGACGTTCTGCACGCGGCCACCGCCGGCGTTGACGCCGCGGACGGTCGCCTTGAGCTCCTCGGCCACCAGCGTGTCGGAGCCGAGATCGGCGGGATAGCCGGAGCTGTGCCGCACCAGCGGCTTTACGTCTGCCATTGGATCCTCCTGGGGATCAGCGAGAAATGACGAGGTCGAGCGACGGCGCGAGGACGAACAGCGTCGCCGTGACCGCAACGCCGACGCGCTGCTGCGCGAAGTCGGGGCCGGTCGGGAGTGCGGAGATCAGAGCACCGCCCTCGCCCACGTAGTGGGTGGCTCCCGGCGTGAGACCGGAGAGGACGCCGCCAGGGACCACGCCGCAGGCCTGCACGCGAGCGGTTGTGGGAGACGGCTTCGCGACCACGATCCCGAGGCCTGGCATCGCCGACAGGTCGGTTGGGTTCGCCGGCTGCACGCCGGGACCGCCGGCGGCGACGACGATACCAACGGGCACCACCGGATCGCACGCTGCCTCGAAGACGGTGGGATCCGCGACCGGCAATGGCGCGGGGCCGCCGCCGCCCCCACCACCCCCGTCCCGCTCTAGTTGGGCGAGCCGAGCTCCGTGGTTCGCGAGTTCGCGAGCGCCCGCGGCGACCCTCGGGGCCAGGTCGTTCGCAACGGCCAGCGCAACGCCGGCGTCGACGGCGGCTTCGTTCGCCGTGTCGAGCGCCTCCTTCGCGAGGGCCTCGGTGTCGATCACGGCTTCCACGCGGAGAGGGAGAATCCGGCATCCACCGGAGCGCCGGTCTTGTCCCAAATCCTCACCAGCGCGTCGTTCCCCGTCTCTGGATCGACGGAGACGAACAACGGCTGGCCGCCGCGCGGCGTGGCTAGGACGAGGTACGCCGAGCTGCCGTAGTTCAGGTCGAAAGTGACCCGGCAGACGCCCGTCCCGAGCTTCGCCACCGACGCGATCCCCGTGCTGACGAGGAGCGAGTAGGCGCTGCCCGAGTAGGCCACCACGCCCGACGCCGCTCCCTCGCGCCGAGCGACGGCCTCGAGGACGACGAGTCGCTCCTCGTGGCCGCTGAGCGTCGCCTCTGCCGCGGCGATCCGTGGGTCGAGGCCTGCGACGCCGGCGGCGGCCGCGATCGCCTGGGTCTTCGCTGCCGAGGCTTCCGAGGCAGCCGAGGCGGCCATGGTCGCGGCCGATCCCGCGGTGTCCTGCGCCGCGGTGGCGGTCGCTACCGCAGTCGCGACCTCCAGCTCGGCCGCATCGATCCGCCCTTCGAGGCCGGAGAGGTCGGCGTTCACGTTGCCGACCTCGCTCGCCAGTGCGGTGATGGCAGCATCGAGGGCGGCGTCGTTCGCGAACAGGTCGTTGATGGTCTGGGTGCCGACCACCTGGTCCTGGCGGATGGTGCGAACCTTGATGGGAGTGGCCACGGATCAGCCCTTCTCGGCGCGGTAGCCCGGGGAGCCGTCAGAGAACAGGCCCGATGCCTCGTCGCAGGAGCGGAAGTAGAAATCGGAGCCCAACGGATACCGGCCGGTGTCCGACGGCGGATCGATGTGGGAGCGCTCGACGCGGAACGTCGGAGCAGATCCCGAGACCTGCGTCTGGTCGGTGTTGACCGTCACGCCCGTCGGGTTGTTGATGAGGATGTCGGTGATCCGGGCGTTGTAGTTCAGGCTGTCGACGCGAATGAAGTCGCCTATCTTGATGTCGGCGTGGGTGAACAACGGACCGATCAACTGGACCAGACTTCCGCCGGGCCACTGCACCCGGTGGAGACCGTCCCAGGTCTCTCGCCCGAGGCGCACCCACCTAGTCTCGTCGTCGAAGGCCGCGGACTTCCGCTCCTCGACGGCGTCCATGTCCACCAGCACCAGCTTCACCCGCTTGCTGGTCCAGTCGAGTCCTACTTCTTCCACCCGGAACAACCGGTTCTGGTAGCCGCCCTCAGCTTGGGAGCCAGCCCAGTGCGAGATGCGAAGGAAGGCGCCGCACTCGAGCTCGAGGGCGAAGAGCGGCGCGTATAGCTCCGCGATGCAGTGGGGCGTGTGCTTGTGGTCATGCAGGTGAAGCGGGAAGTCGATGGCGTTCCCGTTATCGCGGACCTGCGTCGTATTGATCCACGACCAATCGATGTCGGCCTCGAGCAACCGCCCCCACTCGATCTCCTTCTCCGGGCTACCGTAGAAGGCGGTGTTGTTGAGCCACTGCGAGGCGACGCCGAACTCGGTGTTGTCCTTCTCGCCTTGGTGGTTGAATCGGTTGGCGAGGCCCCACCGCTCGCTTCCGAGAGGGATGGTTTCAGTCCAGGAGTCACGGACGATATCCCACTCCGCCGAGTACACCGGACAGCCCGGCACCATGGAGAGCAGGTCCGCGGGCCCGATGTGTGGCGTCGCTACTCGGACCTTGCCGTCTGCGTCCCACACCAGGTCCATCTCGAAGGTGCGGGCGATGGCGTTGATCACCTCCGCGCCGTCGATGCCTTCGTCCTCATAGAAGCCGCCCAGCTTTCCCATCCCAGTCCAGGCGAAGTTCTTGCGAGCTCGCTCGAAGGCCGGCTTGTGCAAGAGGCTGGGCTGCGTGGTGTCCATGTACCGGGTGACGATCAGCTCCATGATGGAGGCCGGGTCGTGCTTCCCGCTCCAGGGTGCGGAGCCGTCGCTCTTGCCTTCGGCGCCGTAGGGCCACTGCACGTACAGGCGGCCGTCCTCGGCTGCGGTCTCGATGTCGGAGACGTAGGACACGGCGTGCGCGGAGACCCCCTGGTAGATGTAGTACTCGAGGGTGAGGATGGCGGCGTACCAGGTACGCCCGGTGGCATCTGGCCCGACTGGCACCGACGAGACGTAGATCTCCAGGTCGAAGGTTCCGGGGACGTGGTTTGGGCCCAGGCGCAAGTCGATGCTCTTGTCCTGGCCGCTGCCCGTTCGCTGGATGCCCACCCGCCACCGGTAGTCGGTGGTGCCGTTGGCGATGTCTCGGCCAGTCACCCTGGGCCCCACCGCGGTGGGATTGAGAGAGACGCCCAGACAGAGCTGCAACGAGTACTTGGACTGCCCTCGCGTGGGGGCGTAGGTGCGCCGGCGGGCGATGAACGCTCGTACCCACTCCGTGCCGAATGCCACCGGGGCGAACGCCGTGTCGCTGCCGTACGGAGCCTGACCGCGAGCGTTGGGATCGAGCGCCCACATCACGGACTGCTTGAGCAGCGGCCGGGCCATCTTGCCGAGGAGTACGTCGGTCGCGTCGATGAGCGACAGTTCGACGTAGTCAGCGGTGATGGCGTTCACCCGATCGATTCGCCAGGTGGGGCCAACCTTCCGATACCAGCGAGGCGGGATGGTGCGGAAGCCCACCCGGATCTCGATGCGCACCCGCAGGAAGTCGGTCCCCCGAAACAGCGCGTCCAGCGCGCGGTCGTTGTTTCGTAGGCGCAGGGTGGTGGTTGTGCGGCCCAGCCCGTGGTCGGCATTGAACCTGCGCGCGACGCTGCCCACTTCGATCACGCGACCGTCGAGCTGGGTGGCCTCTGCTCCGGAGCCCACCGGGCGGTCGATGTCGGAGTAGTGGAACCGCTCCCGGAACTTGTTGGGATCTCCGGCGACGGCGGGTGGGTCGTAGGCGTCAAGGATGACGTGAAGGAAGGGCTCCTCCGCCGGCGCGTTTGGGTCGGCGCCGTCCAGCCCGGGCACCGGGCCCAGCTTGGTCGGCGTGAACTCGTCCAGCCACTTCTTGGTGGCCGCCAGGTCCAGGTGCCCCACGTCGTAGGAGCGGTCCACCTGGCCCCACTGCCGGGCGGCGTTCCCGAAGGCGACCAGGGCCTCGAGCTCGGCGGTCTTCGTGTCCATCGCGATGGTCGCGGTTTGCGACCGCACCGGGTTGACCACCGACAGGAGCTTGGACAAGTCCGCCTGCGGCAGGGCCCCGAGCTTCGGCGTCGGCTTCGGCTGTGGACGTAACTCGTACATCGGGCCTTACCCCTGCACCAAGTCCATGCGGCCGAAAAGCTGCCCCGACGACGCGGAGGCGGAGTGGGCGATGAGCATTCCCAGAAAGGCGCCCGGCTGTACCTGCGGGAGACCGAGCGAGATCCCGTCCTGGGCCACACCTGCGCCGCCGATCGCGAGGGGGATCTCCGCCAGCCGCCGCAGCATCAGCAGCCCCACCTGGCCGGAGGCATGGGAGACGTTCGTTTGAAACGACGACACCGCCCGCACCCCGGTGCACCCCGCCGGCAAGTCGAAGGGGATCATCCGACCGGCGGCGCCGGAGGAGCCGTAGGCCAGGGTGGCGGTCTTGGCTGCGCCGTCCTGGTCGGCGAACTCCGCCGTCCAGGTGGCCGCCGAGGTGTTGCCGAGGGCGGCGTAGACCTCCGCCCAGAGCTCGACGCCATGGCCGTCGCCGTAGCGCTGGGCGCCGGTGGGGAAAACGATATTCTGCTTGGAGGTGATGTTCGGCTGCACGGCGTTGTGCCAGATGCGGTCGTAGATCACGAGGACGCCGGCGACGGAGTTCACGGCGGAGAGCCTGCCGATCTGGCTTTGCTCCGCGCCGAGAGGATCTGCGAAGCGGAAGGCCCCCGCGGACTCGTTGGTCGGAAACGCGCCGGCGAGCGTAGTGGGTGTCTGGCCTGGGCCTGGCACGCCGGCGGCCAGGAAGAGGCTCGTGTAGCCGTTCGCGATCGTCGTGAGGGGGTTCTTGCGAAACGGCAGCGCCTGCGCGCGCCCAAGGGCGTACGCGAGCTCGTCGAGGGAAGCGATCATGGGGTCAGGCTCCGGTCTTGCCGAAGGGGTCTTCTCGGAACGTGAAATCGAGGCCGCCGACGCGCCCGGGTAGAACGCGCTCGTTCACCCAGGACTCGGTGGCGAACCTCCCCAGCATCACCTGGGAGAGGTCAGCGAGGTCTGGCAGAAAGAGAAACGGTCGCACTCGGCTCTGCACCGACCGCTTCAGCTCGTTGACGACCGCCGCGTCCGCAGCCGGCAGCACACCGATGAACGACCCCCTGAACGTCCGCCGCTCAGACAGAAAGTGCGCGACGGGCACGCCAAACTCGGTCTCAAGGAACGAGCTGATCGTCTGCACGCCTTCCTCGGCGCCCCAACGGAACGGCGGGAGAGCCTGCCTGATGCCGAGGAACAGCTCCCCGATCTGCACTGGCCTGGTGTCGACCGTCATCGCATTCGCGATCACCAGGCGGAAGTACCGGCGGCTCACCTGCACCGGGAGCGGCATCCAGCACGAACCCGCGTGGAGCGTGAGCGCGATCGTCTCCCACGGCCCCGCGGGCGCCGCCGCCATCGAGAGCTTTACGTCGGCGGCGGGGTGCAGGTTGTGGTTGAGGAGCGCGACGACGTCGACGAGGCCTGCGGCGGGGAGGTCGACTTCGATCACGCCCGCCGTCCGAGCCTTGAACCGGCACACCTTCCCGGCCCGGTAGGTCGCGAGGTTCCGCGGCGGGAAGGCCGGATCGGTCGCGTCAGTGCTCGCTGGCGCGAAGCCGGTTCCGACTCCCGAGCGCCAGGTGGCCGAGGGCGCCCCGAGGATATTGGTCGTGGAGAACCCGGCGGGCATGTCAGCCTCTCGCGGTCACAGCGCCAGGCTGAAGCCCGAGCTGGCGGACGATCGAGGACGTCGCTTCGATCGCCATCTGGCGGAGGGCGGGCGCCATCTCGCGCATCAGGATCTCCCGGCTCATGATCGACCCTCCGAAGGAGACGTGCTGCTCAAGGGTGACGCTGGTTGGGGCGCCCGCAGGGACCGGGGCTGGTGCTGCCGCAGCCCCCACCGCGCCGCCTGCGGCGAACCGAGGCAAGGCCTCGACGTCCAACACGCCGCGGTTGAGGCCCTCAAAGAACCGGACCCCGAACCTCCGGACCGCTTTCTCCGTTGAGACGAATTCGCCATTCGACGCTCGGATGACCACGTCGTCGGACGTTCCGGTCCCGGGTCCGCGGACGTAGCGTCCGCCGATTGCGCCGCCGCTCGCGAAGGCTCCGCCGTACCGCTGGCGTCCACCGATCACGCCGCCTTTGGCGAACATCCCGGCGAAGATGTTGAGGCCGACGCCGAAAGCTTGGCCACCTGGGATGATGCTGGCGATGGCGCCGACGATCTGGAGGATCCCTTTGAACACGCCCCTAGCATCGTCCGACTCGATGATGCTGCGGATCCCTTGCACGTAGTTCGACCCGAACTGCGCCCCGGCCGCGAAGGCTGCGCCGGCCTGCCGGTTTGAAGCCGCCGCAATATCCCGAGCAGCCGCGGCGCGGATCGCCTCCCTCCGCTCTTCGGCCTGGGCGAGGGTTATCGTCTTGTCCTCCTCGAGGCGCTGGACCACAAGCAGCTCCGCGTCGGCGCGGGCCTGGATGACTTCGACTTCGGTCTCGGTTCCGCGAACTCGGAGCGCTGTGGTTTCCCGCGCATAATCCTCGTCACGACGAAGCTGCTCGGTCTGAAGGCGGACGAGCTCCTGTGCGGCCTGGCGCTCGGCAAGGGCAATCTGCTGGCCGGTGGTCTCGACGAGGGCGACGCGCTGATCGTGCAGCCGGCGCAGTCGCTCGATCTCGGCGGCCGCGCGCTCGCCACCCGCGTTCGCCTCGAGCTCGGAGATCTGGTTCGCGGTCGCCTGCGCGAGGCGGGTCTGCTCGTCCTGCTGGCGGCGCAGCTGCTCGAGCGTGCCTTCGGCCCGGGCCTTCGCCTGGGCAACCGCGTCCCTCGCGAGCTCGGCTTCCGCCTGCCGCAAGCCCAAGGTGGCGTCCATCTGCTGGGCCACCATTTGCCGGGTGATCGCGTCGACGGCTTCCTGGTTCTGCACCGCGAGGGCCTTGGCTTGCCTCGCGGCATCGGCGTCGGAGATCTGCCCGGAGCGCCGACGCTGCTCGAGCTGGGCGAGGGCCTGGGCGAGGCGCGCCACCGCCGCGCCCTCCTCGTCCCGAGCGGCGACTGCGACGGTGATGTTGGTCTCGAAGGACGCGGCGACGCGAGCCTTTGCGCGGGCGGCCGCCTCCTTCGCGATCTGCTCCGCGCGCTTCTTCCGCGCCTCGGCCTCCTTCAGGATCTTTTCCGTCTTCTCCTGTTCGGCCACCTTCGCCGCGGCGTCAGAGAGAGTCTTGATTTCCTCCCCGGCGCTCGCCGCTTCCTTTTCCGTCTTGGCGATCGAGACGTTGAGCTCATCGACGCGCGCCGCTGCAGTTCGTAGCGCCGAGATCGTGGAGGAGCTGGGAGCGGCCGCCGCGAGTGCAGATGCGTCGGCCTGGTCCTTCGTCGCGCCCGCGAGCTCCGCCCGCAGGGACTTGAGCGTCGTCTCGGCCTCTGAGAGCCTCTTGTTCGCCTCCTCCGAACGATCGCCGAGGGCCTGCATTTCCGCCGACGCGGAGGTCGTTCGGCCCGCGATCGACTGCAAGACCGCCTCGATCACCTCCTTGGTCTTCTTCGCGCCCTCGGTGTAGGCGTCGAAAACCTTCTGCGCCGCCGCCACCGGATCGAGGCCGTCGAGCGTGGCGAGCTGCTTCATCCGGCCCGTGAGGCCAGCGACCTCCTCCGACGAGATCCCAGCCTCCTTCGCGAGCCGGGAGATCTGCTGCGCGGCCATCCGATCGACGGAGAGGCCGGCCTTGTTCATCGCCGCCACGACGGCGTCGACGTCCTTCTTCGTGACCCCGAACTCGGCGTTCAGCGCCTTGAGGTGATCGCCGGCCCGCTGCATCTCCTCGACCTTCGAGAAGACGGCACCGCCGACCGCGAAGATGGTCGCACCGAGTGCACTGGCCAGGCCGCCGGTGGCGATCGATCCGGCGATGGTCGCGACCTGCTGCAGGCTGCCACCGATCCTCCCGAAGGCGGCCGAGCCGTCCACGCCGATCTTCCCGAACAGCGTGCCCATCGACGTGATGGGCTTACCCACCCCCTCGAGGTGGACCTTCATCTGCTTCGCGGTGACGGACAGATCCCGCTCGGCGTCGCGCAAGCCGATGCGCATCGCACCGGTGTCGACGCCGATCCCGAAGAGGAGGTCGCTGCCGTTCTTACCCTGGGCCATTGCGGTCTCGAGTTGCGTGGGCCTGTCGTGCGGTCAGCTGCTTGAACTTCGCGAGCAGCTCGTCGTTGGTCGCCTGGGGCCTCGGCTTCCCCTGGCTCGTCAGCCAGGGCGCGAAGTAGGTCGGGGGCGGTGGGTCTGCCTGGGGCGGGATCCAAGTGGAGACGGCCCGAGCCACCATCACCGCCATCTTCGTGTCCCGGTCCTCGCGCAGCCGGCGCGCCTGCCGCCGCAGGGCAGCAAGGCTCGCCGGCGTGAGGCGCCAGAACTCGACGTCGGTCAGTCCGAGTTCGACGCGACCGATGGCCCAGAGCTCACGCCAGGTGAGCGCTGGGCCTCCGGAGGGCCCTCGCCTTCCTCCTCCGGCGGTGCCTCGCTCGCCGGCTCGGAGACGACGCGCAAGGCGTCGATGAGCACGGGCCTGAGCGCTCGCACCTCCCGAGGCTTCATCCGCTCGAGCTGACCGCGGGTGACGTCGGGGTGGTGGGCCCTGAGGCCTGCATGGAGGATTGCCAAGAACGGCCCCACGCTGTTCAGGTGCCGGTCCGTGATCCCCTCGCCGAGGATCGAGATCCCGGTCTCCTGCTCGAGCGCGTGGAACGCTGCCAGGTCGAACTCGAGCCGGTACGTCGCGCCGAGGAACCGAGCTTCGCGCGAGTCGTCGATCACGGCGCCGCGGTCCACGTCAGCGGCCCAGAGACGGCGATCCCGAGCGCGCCCTCGAGCAGGCCATTGACGGCCGCGGCCGCCGGCTTCCACGACTTGAGGATGCCCTTGAAGGTGCACTTCTCTCCGCCGGCGAACTCGATCTGCCAGTCGCAGAGCTTCGTGGCGTTGTCGTAGATCGTCTCCAGCTCCGGGCTGGCGGGCTTGAAACGCACGGTCGCCGAGATCTCGCCGGGGTCCATGAACCCGCCGAGCTTCTCCCGCATCATGCCGGGCGACTCCTGGTGTGTGGCGTCGATGATCTCGGTGTCGAACCCCGGGATCTCGACGTCGGTGAGGTCACCCAGGCGCACGTAGCTCGCGCCGTCCTTGAGCTTGATGACCGTCCCCTTCGAAGGAACGGCGGTCGATGCCACTTCGGCCATGGTGCTTCTCCTTACTGCCCAACCCGGGCAATGACTTCGAATTCGACGAACGAGTGCCAGACGTCGGTGTCGACCTCTGGCCGCTCGGTCCGGATGCGGCCGCCGGTGATCGCCTCGAGCGAGACGTCGCCCACGACCTGGCGCTTGCTGTGCAGGGCCCGGCGCACGGCGCGGGCGAGCTTCCGGGACGTCGCGTAGCCGCTCCCGGCGGGCGTGCCGACGGCCCAGGCGCTGAACTGGATGGAGACGGTCTCGATCCCCGAGAGACCTTCCTGGTGCTCGTCAGGGTCTTCGTCGACGACGACGTACGTCAACGCCGGGAGCGAGGCGTCCTCGGGGATCATCGACGGTGCGATCCGGTCCCCGACCATCGCCGAGACCGCAGGGTCGGCGAGGAGGATCGCGCGGAGGGCGACTTCAACCACGTTCCCACGCCTCCTTCAGGTGGTGCCAGAGCTCGGCTTCGAATGCCCGTAGAGCCCGCTCGCGCGCGACCTTCGCCGCCGGCCGCACGAAGGGCTGTGGGGCGATGAAGCCGGTGTAGGCCTTCGAGTCGGCGACCTTGCGCGTCGTCGTCGCCCGGTAGGTCGTCGCGCGCCGCATCTTCTGTCCGCGCTTGTCCCACACCTCGCCGCGGCTCACCTGCACCTTGCCGAGCTCGAAGTGGGAGCGGACCGCTCGGAACCTCTTGACAGTGCCGTACTCCAGCCACCGCCAGTAGTACGCATCCTGGCGCGCGGCCTCCTGGCCGGCCCTGTCGCCCGGCACGTCGGAGCGCCGGTCCGGCTTGCGGATCCGCACATGGAGGCGGAGCTTCCCCCGACGGTTGACGACCTGCGCAAAGACCGACCGCATCAGGATCTTGCGCGCGCCCTTCTCGAGGTTGAGGTCTCCCGCGCGCTTCTTGATTTCCCGGGTGTAGACCCGCCCCATGACGCGCAGGGAGACCCGGAGGGCCTTCTTGGCCACCTTCGGCTCGAGCTCCTGCAGCCGCTTCATCATGGAGTCGAGGCCGAACACGTCCACCCGGACGCTCATTTGACCCTCGATGCCAAGTGGCTAAACTGATGGTGGAGGTGAACGATGGGCTGGCTCTTCGGTGGACGCACCCCGATCGCTGTGCTGCTGCGGTGGCTCGGCTGGCTCACCCTCGCGCCGGCCGTCTTCTTCGCGGCCATCGGCTGGGGCGACGGGAACCTCTGGCGCCTCGGGATCCAGGGAGTGGTACTCGGCCTGGGCGCCGGCGCCGGCGTCGATCTCCTCACCCGCCCGGCGGCCTAGCTCGCCCCCACCGCCGTTACGAAGAGCTCGAGGCCCTCACGGCGTCCGACCTCCGAGACGCCGCCGATCGCCCAGGACTTTCCCTCGTAGAGCACGCGCCAGCTCGGCAGCACGTCCGCGCGGTGGCGGATGTGGATCCGGGCGGTGAGCTCGGGCAGCACCTGCGGCGCCGCCGTCCTCTCTCGCGCGCCGACCAGGGTCACCGTCGCCCAGACGGTGGCGACGTCCAACCAGGTCTCCACCCAGGAGCCGTCGTCGGCCGTCGCTCGTTCCGGACGCTGGAGGGTGACCCTCCTGTCGAGCCGGCCGATGTCCATGGGTCACCCGTAGAGATTCACGCGGTGGGGAGCGAGGAGGGCGTCCGACGCCTTCTGGATCTCCGTCGCGATCGTGCCGGTGATCACGTCCTCGCGATGTTCGAACCAGTGCCCGATGAGGAGCTTCATCGCCTGGGCGACCGACTTCGGTAGCGTCGCGTCGGTGTAGCCCGCCTTGTAGACGACCCGGACCGCACCCTCCCGATCTGCCACGGTGGGCAGTTCGAGGAGACGCAGCCGCGCCGGCGTTCGAACCAGGTTGACCTGGTAGGCCTCCGGCGGCAGCTCCTGCACCGCCCCATCCGGCGCGTCGTACTCGACGCGGAGGACCTCGAGGGCCGGCGGCCGGGGCAGCTCGATTACCGCCGCCGGCCGGTCCAGATGCAGCGTCCACTCCGATGATGCCAGCGACCGCTTGGTGATCGCCTCGGCGTGCTCGCGCGCCGCCGAGACGAGCCCTTCGATCAGGTCATCCTCGGCGTCGTGGTCGACTCGGAGATGGAGCTTTGCCGCCTCGAGGCTTAGCGGCTCCCTTTCCGGTGGCTGCCTGGTCGTCGGCATGGGGCTTCTCCGCCGACTCCTGGGGAGGAGGCGGCGTGTCGGTGGAGGCGGGATCGCCGCCGGAGACTGGCTCGTCTGCGGTAGACGCCGGCTCCTCGCTGGTGGCCGGAACCTCGGTTGAGGATGCCACCAGCTCGGTGGTTTCCGCCGGACCCTGGGGAGGAGGCGGTGGAGGGGCTTCGTCCACCGCTTCCGCCATGCCTCGCGTGATCCAGTCCGAGGCGGTGTCCGCCGGCAGGTCGACGACCTGGCCGGAGTTGAACACCGCCTCGGGCATGGCCACGCACGTCGTCATTCGGACGCGCATGGTTGGATCAGACCGCGGCGTGGAGGAGGTGGACCACCGCCTCGGACAGGGTCAGCTTGCCGTCGACCCGGAGGAAGCCCTTGAAGCCGACCTGGCCGTTGGCGGCGTAGAGCTCGTTCAGCCTCTGCATCGCGACGCCGGTCCGCTGCGCGATCCAGTAGTAGCTGAAGTCGCCGAAGAGGACGCTCTTCGTCGAGGTGCCGACCGCCGGCACGTTGTCGGAGATCTCCACCGGACGGCCGAGCAGAACGTCGGGCTGGCCGAGCTGGAGACCAGGCTGCCAGAGGTACTGGCCGTCGCTGTCCTTCAGCTTGCGCACCAGCTTCGCCGTGCCATCCGCCATCAGGAAGGTGCCCTTCGCGCGGTAGGGGCGGCGCAGCCCGTGGAAGAGATCGATCAGGTTGTCGGAGGTGATCGCTCCCTTCGCCGCGTCGGCCCCCTTCGCCGAGTCGGCGACGACGCCCGTCGGCTTCTTGGTGCCGTCACCGACCACCATCGCGGTCTCTTCGGTCGAACCGAAGACGCGCGCGAAGACGTCGGTCAGGTACGGCTCCAGGTCGAAGAAGCTGTCGTTGAGCAGCTCCTCGGAGACCTTGATGATCCGCCCGAGCTTGAACGCCGAGAGGACCACCTGGCCGAAGGTGACGTCGGACTCGGTGTAGGCGCCGGCCTCATCCAGCCACGCCGCGGATCCGATCGACGCCTCGACCGGGATGTCTCGCTCGCCCGACACGGTCGGGAGCACCGTGCAGAGCCGGCGCATCACGTTCTCGTCGTCGAGCTTCTTGACGAGGGTCCGCTCGAACTCGTCGGGGACGACGTAGCCTCCGGCGGCCTTCGTCCCGACGCTGAGGGCGCGCGCCTCCGAGTTGAGCATCCGGATCTCCTCGCCGGAGGCCTCGCCCCGCAGGGCCCGATAGAAGGCCTCGCGGTACTCCTTCGACGCGCGGCCATCGCGCGGCTCACCGCCGCCGGCCTGCTGTCCCGGGGGGACGATGCGCCCGCGGCGGGAGTTCGTTTCCTCGTCGTCGTCGCCCTGGCCTTCACCCTCGCCGCCTCCGGCCTCCGCCTCGACGAGCTGCTCGAGCTTGTCGACGCGAGCCTTTAGGGACTCCACCTCGGCCATCATGGTGTCCCACTGCTCCTGCTCCTCGGGGGAGAGCTCGCGCTTCTCCTTCTCGGCCTTCTCGAGGATGGCCCGCGCGTCGTGGATGAGCTTCGCCCGCTGCTTCCTTGCCTCTGCGATCTTCTGCCTGAGCATTGCTGCCCTCCTTATTCGGCGGCGGCGATGCGCAGCCGCGCCCGCATCCGCTGGTGAGCCGCTCGCGCGGCGGTCTGTCGGCGCTCCCCCAGCGCAGCCTGGGCCACGCTACGGGCGCTGATCTCGGTGTCCTCGTAGGCCGGGAACGTCACCGGCGAGACCTCGAAGAGCTCGGCCTCGAGGATAGTTCGAAGGGGCAGCTCGCCCTCGCGCTCCTCCCACTCCTCGCGGATCGCGCGGAAGGAGAAGCTCATCTGCGAGACGTCGCCCCGCTCGACGCTCACCATGAGGTCGCGGCCGAGCTGGGTGTCGGGTGGCTCGATTTCGACCCGGAGCCCCTTCTCGTCCTCGGCGAGGCGCAGCGTCCCCGCCGTGGTTCGCCCCAGGACGTGGTTCGTGTCGTGGTTCCAGAGCGCCCGGACGTCGGACTCGATGGCGCCCGCGAAAGCGCCCGGGGAGATCCGCTCCCGAAAGAAGTCGTAGATCACCGCCTCGGAGTTGAAGACGGCGGCGTAGCCGACGAGCTGCTTCGGCTTCTCGCCGCCGGCATCACTCCCGTCGCGAGCCTCCACGTGAAGCGGCGCCGTCGCCATACGGCGTTCACGCTGCGGAGCTGGCATTGGATCCTCCATCGCTCGCCGGCGCGGAGCCGACGGCGGTCATGTTCAGCGGCTGCAGGTAGACCTGGCCCGCGCCGTTGGGGATCGGCCCCCGGTCCTCGAGGTCACGGATCTCGTCGCTGTTGAAGATCCCGTTCACCTTCGCGATCGCGAACCCCTCCATCCGGCTCTTGAAGTCGCCGCGGAGGAGGCCCTCGGCGTTGAACCGGGGGATGTAGATCTGGCGCTCGCTCGGGAGGAGCAGATCCCGCGTGATCGACTGCTCGATGCGAACAAGCCAGGGCCTGATCGAGTAGGTCACGAACTCGATCGACTGCTGCTCGATGTTCGAGAAGGTGGCTCGCTCGAGGTCACCGATCATGTGGGGCGGCACCCGGAAGAGTGACGCGATCTCGTTCCGCTGGAACTTCCGGGTGTCGATGTACTGCGCGTCCTCGAGGGACATGGTGAGCGCCTGCCACTCGGCGCCCTCCTCGAGGACGGCCGTGCTCCCGGTCTTGTCGCCGGAGTGCGCGTCGTGCCAGCTCTGCTTGAGACGATCGTATGCCTCGTCGTCGAGCTTGCCCGGGTACCTCAACACGCCGCCCGGCCGCGCCGCGTTCCCGAACACCGCGGCACCGTGGCGCTCCGCCACCAGCGCCAGGCCGATCGCCTCGCGGGCGTAGGTGATCGGCGAGACCCCCATCACGCCGTCGAGACTGAAGCCGCGGACGTGCCAGATGGCGCCTGACAGGTAGCGGGTCCTACCGTCGACGATGTACACGAGCTCGCGCCCGCTCTTCGACGCCTCCACGCGAACCCGGTCCGGGTGAAGCGGGATGATCTCCAGGACCTCGCCGGCGAACCCGCGGACGATGATCGCGTAGGCGTTCCCGCGCAGAACCAGCGCCGCCATCATGGAGTCGAACGCCTGCGCCGCCGTCATCAGCGCGTTCGGCCCGTCGTGCAGGAGCGAGTAGAGCGGGTGGTCCTTCGCGTGCTCCTTGTCGCCGCCTGCGGTCTTCCGCAGCAGGTGCAGCGGCAGAGTGGCGATCGTCTCTGCCAGGAGGCGGACGCAAGCGTAGACCGCGATTGCCCGCATGGCCGAGTCGGGCGTGACCGAGACGCCGGACAGCGTCTGCCGCGCCTCGGTCAACCACCCGGGATCGGCAAGCGACACCGTCCCACCGCGCGCCGCCGAGCGGCGGAACAGCTTCGACCAGAACCCCATGCGTCACCTAGAGTGTGCGGATCCCGCGCGTCTTGTAGACCGATTCCTTAGGGCCCTCGTTCCGCATCGCGCGGTCCAAGCCCATGATCGTGGCGACGATGCCGTCGATCTTCTCGGTGCTCTTGTCTTTCGCCGGCTTGAGGTTGCCGGCCGCGTCCTTCGCGACAGCCACGTTGCTGGCCATCCATCGGAGGACGGGATTTCCGCCGTGGCGGATCCTGCCCTGGAGGACCAGGGTCATCAGAGCCTTGGTGGGCACCGACATGGACCCGAAGCCCTGGCCGATCGGGACGATGGTCTTCCCGGCCTCCTGGATCTCCTGCGTGAACTGCGTCGCTCCCCACCGGTCGTATCCGACCTCGGCGATGGCGAACTTCTGCGCGTCCTCGTCGAAGACCTTCCGGACGGTGCCGAAGTCGATCACGTCGCCCTTCGTGGCGCGGATCCAACCCTGCTTCACCCAGACGTCGTAGGGCACCCGGTCACGCTTCACCCGTTGCCGCATCTGCTCCTCGGGGATGAAGAAGCGCGGGAGGATGATGTAGCTGCGTTCGTCGCCCTCGCCCTCAGGGAAGACGTGCGCCATCGCCGTGACGTCGAGGGTCTCCGAAAGATCGACGGCGGTGTAGCAGACCCGGCCGCGGAGCTGCTCCTCGTCGATGGGCTCGCCCGCGCAGGCGTCCCACTTCGCCATCGGCATCCAGCGCACGGCCTGCTCCGTCCACTGGTTGAGGTGGAGCTGCCGGAACGCGTTCTCTTCGGCTGGCTGCTCCTGCGCCCTCCGGCACTCCTCGAGGAGGTAATCCTCCTTGACCGAGATCCCGTAGTTCGGGTTGGCGGCCTTCCAAACCTCCGGGTCCTTCCAGTCGGCCTCCTCCGGCGCCTCGTAGATCACCGGGAGGTAGAAGGGGTCGTCGATGATCCCGTCGCGGACCTTCCGCGCGTACTCCCATTCCTGGTAGCAGAGCGAGTGCCGGTCGTAGCCCGCCGTCGTGATCGCGATGAACAGCGGCTGCCGCCTGGCGATCCGCCCAGTACGCAGCGTGTCCCAAAGCTCCCGGCTGGTCTGGGTGTGGAGCTCGTCGAAGATGATCCCGTGGGCGTTTTGCCCGTGTTTGGTTTTCGCGTCCTTCGACAGCACCTTGTAGACGCTCCGAGTCGACTTCACGACCAGGGAGCGCTTGAAGACCGCGATCCGCTCGCTCAGCTTGGGCGAGGCTTCGACCATCCCCTTCGCAGCGTCGAAGACGATCGCCGCCTGCTCTCTATCGGCTGCCGCCGAATAGACCTGGGCGCCCGGCTCCCTGTCCGCCGCCAGGAGCTTGAGCGCGATCCCGCTGCCGAGGATCGACTTCCCGTTCTTGCGAGGGAGGGCGAAGAAACCAGTGCGGTAGCGCCTGGTCCCGTCCGACCGTCGCTTCCACCCGAAGAGCGGCCGGATGATTCTCGCCTTCTGCCACTCCCTGAGGATGAGGGGCTGGCCAGCCCACTCCGCTTCGACATGGACGAGGCGCTCCTCGAAGAACCGAACGGACCGGCGCGCCTCCTCCTCGTCCCACCAGAACCGATCGTCCTCGAGCTCCTTCTCGCGGCCGACCTCAATCGAGGAGGTCGTCTTCCGCTTCGTCTTCCTTGGAGCCATGCACTCTCGCGCGGCTCGCCGGCGTGAGTCCGTACTCGGCGGCGAAGGCCTTCATCGCGGCCATCGCGTCATGCGCGATGCCGACGGCGGGGTGCTTCCGGATCATCCCTTTCTCCCCGACGTAGGTCAGGCCCCCGTGCTTCTCGAGCTCCAGCTCGGCAGCCACCCAACGGCTGTAGTTCTGGCAGTAGGCGGCGAGGGTTGCCGCGTCGATGCGGGAGATCACCCCGAGCTTCACCAGTTCGGGGACCACCCGGCGCCACTCGTTCCTTGCCGCCTGATCCAGGTGACTCGGGCACGACGGGGCGCCGAGCTTCGGCTTGGGCTCGCGCTTGTTGAGGCGGTCCGGTCGCGCCGTTCCCTGGATGAGCTTGAGCGCCGTCGGCTTGGGCGGGCGGCCTCTCACTGTCGGTTACTCCTCGCCCCCTGAAAAACTTGTGATTTCTGGCGACGCGCGCGCGCGCCTGGGGCGGTCGGTTCAAGTTATCCACAGGCCAGGGATCGGCCCCCCCCCCGGCTGGGGGGGGGCCCGCCGGCCGGACCCCTCCAGCCGGGGCGCCCTAGGGGGGCCCAGGAGCCCCGATCATCGTCGACGGCGCCTGCTCCCATCCCGGCCGGTCTTCAGAGCATGGTCGGCGGCGCAGAGCGGCTGGAGATTCGTCTCGTCAAGGCGCGCGCCGCCCTGGTTCAACGGCACGATGTGGTCGACCATCGTCGCGAGCGTCGTCTCGCCTCGTTCTTCGCACATCCGGCAGAGCGGGTTCAGCGCGAGGACCCGGTCCCGGAGCCTCCGCCAGTCGCTGTCGTAGCCGCGAGCTCGCGCGCTCCCGCGGGTCTTGTCGTACGCGCGCTCGGCCTCGAAGTTCCGCGGCCGCTGATGCACTTCGCAGCGGGACCCGTCGCGGACCAACGCCGGGCACCCGGGCTGCGAGCATGGGCGAGCGGGCCGCATGGGCACGTCAGCGCCGCTCCGCGCGCAACGTGGCGATCTCCACGTCGTGCTTCGCGAGGCGCTTGTCGTGGCCCTTGAGTCGGTCGTCCACGCCCTGCGTGTACGCCCGCAGGATGGTGCCCACCATCGTGAGCCCGCCCGCCATCAGCATAGTGAGCAGCCCCCAGGCCCAGGCCGGGATCTCGACGCTCTGCATCTGCCGCTCCGAAAAGGCGACGGCCCGACCGGCGAGGGGGAGTCGCCAGTCGGGCCGTCTGGGAGGTGCTCGAGTGAGCGTAGCCAGTAGAGCAGGGGGCGACGTCGACATCCACCAGCAAAGACCCGCACCGACCCGCAAGAAGCCGCACCGACCCGCACGGACGAGGATCACCCCGCCGCGCGGACGCCAAGCCAAGCGTCGAGCTCGCTCGCCCGGGCGCGTACTCGGCCGCCGGCGGTTGGCTGGTAGATCGGGAGCCCCGCGTCTCGCGCCCAGCGCCGCGCGGTGTCCTCGCTCACGTCGAGGTGCGCGGCGATCCCCTTCCATCCGAAGATCCACGGTTCAGCCATTTCGTCGTCCTCCCATCGCGCTGCCGTCGGCTCGATCGCGGTCGGCTCCCGATCGGCGCCGATGATGATCCGCCGCTGGATGAGGGCCTCGCGGAAGCCGCGGGTCCGCACGTTCAAGGCGTGCCGGCTGAGGCCGATCGGCAGCTCGGACGGGAGCCCAGCGCGCTCGAGCCATGCCGGGCCGCCGTCCGACGGCGCCGACGAGCGGAGCTGCTCCACGCCTACGCGCCACCCGGCGGCGACGACGGTCACCGCGCGCCAGCTCGCCGGCACGACCTCGAGGCACCTGCCGATGGCCTCCACGCTGCCGGCAACGTCGATGGTCGAAAGCGACCTCCCGATCCGCGGCTCGAGGTCAGAGAGGGAGCGCCCTCGAGGCCCCCCGCGCAGCTCGAGCCAGAACGCCGCGGCCTGCTGCTCGCCCGACCTGCCGCGCCGAGGGTAGCCGTCCGAGCCCAACTGCCCCGTGCTGAGCTCGTCTCGGAAGGTCACGATCGCGAGCCCGAGGGTGGGGTCCGACGCGATGAAGCCGCCGCTCATCTTCGCCGCCCCTTCGTGTAGCGCTCTTGGAAGGTCCGCCTGGTCTGCTCGGGGTCCGCCGGCGTCGGCACCTCCACCGATGCCAGACCCGACTGCCCGTCCTCGAACGTCGTCCACTTCGCCTGATAGGTGACCGGAATCACGACGCCGCGGTCGCCGTTGCGCTGCTTCGCGATGATGAGTTCGCAGCCCAGCGCGCCTCCTGGGCCCTGGGGCGGCGAGTCGTCGTCGCGGTGGATGAAGACGATCGCGTCCGCGTCGGCCTCGATGCTGCCGGACTCGCGCAGGTCGCTCGGCTTGGGGCGGCGATTCGCCTTCTCGACGTCCCGGGAGAGCTGCGACAGGGCGAGGATGGCCACGCCCAGCTCCTTCGCGAGCTCCTTCAGTCCCCGGGTGACCTCGGCGACCTCGAGGTGGCGCTGGGTCGCCTTGCCGGTGGGCCTCGCGAGCTGGATGTAGTCCACCACGATCAGCCCGAGCTTCGGATCGAGCTGCTTGATCCGCCGCGCCTTCGCCCGCAGGTCCAGGATCGTCACGCTGGCGTCGTCGTCCCACCAGATCGGTAGGTTGTGCACCGCAGCCGCGCCGCGGGTGAACTGGTCCATGTCGAAGTTCGACAGCCGCCCGCTTCGGATCCTCTCGAGCGGGACCTGGGCTTCCCCGCAGATTGCACGCAAGCCGAGCTCTACCCGCTGCATCTCGAGCGAGTGGATCAGGCTCGACGCCTTGCCGCTCTTCGCGGCCGCCAGCGCCACGTTGAGGGCGAGTGCGCTCTTGCCGACCCCGGGCCGCGCGGCGAGAACCCATAGCTCCCCGGAGTTCAGCCCCGAGGTCTTCCGGTCCAAGGTCTCCAGACCGAACGTCAGGCCCGGCATCCCACCGGCCTTGCGGAGCTGATCCACCCGGGCCACCGCCTCGCGGACGACGGTGCGCGAGGCGACCGGATCCCGCTTCGAACCTCGGACCGCACCCTCTGCGAGGGCGAAGATCTCGCGCTCCGCCGCGTCGAGGAGCTCGGCAGCCGAGTCGGCAGGCTGCATGGCCAGGCGCTGGATCCTCTCGCCCGCCGTGGCCAGCCGGCGCCGGAGCGAGCGGTCCAGGATCGCCTTCGCGTAGACCTGCAGGCCTGCCGCCGACAGCGCCGACTCCTCGGCCTCGAGGAGCGCCGCGCCCACCTGGTCCGTGAGCATCCCGCGCACCCCGAGCTGCGCCCGGACGGCGACGGTGTCGAAGAGCTGCCCGGCCAAGGCCTGCATCGCCGTCCAAATCGCCTGGTGGGGCGGCGCGTAGAAATCCTCGGCGCCGAGGTGCTCGACCTCGGCCAGGCGCCGCGGATCGATGAGCAGCGCCCCCAGGAGCGCCCGCTCGGACTCGGTGTCGTGCATGGCGATCCGGCTCATGGCTGGGCGAACTCCTCGGCAGGCTCGTCATCGTCGAACACGTACCGGTACCCGTCCTCCTCGGGCGGCCGATGCGGCGGGCCGGCGGTCGACGGCGAGCCAGAGCCCCCCGCTGCGCCGCGGTATTCCTCGAAATTCTCGGGGCCAAACAGCGTCTTCGGCCTGAAGTACTCGCGGTTCTGCCGCATGTACGGCCGGCGCCACTGCGTCTCGACGACGAGCAGCAGGTCGGCCTCGCCCACTCCCTCGGCGATGCGCGCTTCGAGCTGGGGCGAGTACCGGAAATCCTTCCCGGCGAGTTCGTTCATCCGGGCGAGGACTCGGGCCCCGATGTCCGACGCCGCGCGCTTCGGTTTCCCCCGCTTCGCCCTGCGACCGGGAGAGCGAGGGGGCGAGGGGGAAGCGGCAGCGTCCCCCCCCTCAGACTCCCCTTCCCCGATCCATTCTCCATTCCCCGATCCATTAACCGCCCGGCTCGGCGTCGCCTTGGCTGTGGCTCGGTCGGACCTTGGCGGTGCCGAGGCATTACCTAGGTTGTGCTCGGGTGCCTCCTTGGCTGTGGCGAGTTCGTGCTTCGCCTGGTGCTCGGCATCGCCTTGGTGTGTAGCGCGCCGGGATGCATCCGGGTGGTGTCCAGGCGGCGGCGGGATCTCGCTCGAGGCCTCTCGGACGTGGGGCTTCTGGTGCTTTGTGAAGGCCGGGATGGCCACGCCGCGGACGCCCTGCGCCTCGTACCGGACGACGAATCCGCCCTCGGCCAGCTCCCCCAGCATGGCGTCGACGTCGCAGTCGTCCCACGGGAAGAGCGCCGCCTTGATGCGCTTCGGTCGGTCCTCGAGGCGCCCCTCCCGATCGGCCAGCGTCCAGAGACCGATGAAGAGGAGCCTGTGCGCCGGCGATAGTTCCGCGAGGTCCTCGTGCAAAAAGAACTCGGGCTTGATGCTGCGAATCCGTGCCATCCCTACACCTCCCGCCTTCCTGCTGCCGCCTTGCGGCCCCTTGTCGCCGGCGCCTGGTCCGCCGCATCAATCGCCATCAGCGCCACGGAGGCGCCGCGCGGTGGCTCCGGCGCGACGTTGCACGACCCGCGGATCGGGCAGTCGCTGCAGCTCCAGCCCTCCCAGTCGAGCTTCACGGCCACGTCGAGGCAGTCGTCGTAGTGGGCACAGTAGAGCTCGCGGTCCGGGGTGTCGGACCGAGGCGCCGAGACGGGGAACGGAGCGCCGGCCACCTGGCTCCGCTCCAGCTCCACCGGCGGCTTCCGCCGCGGTCGCCCCATCGGCACGAACTCCCCGGCTCGAATCTTCCGCCGTAGCTCCCGCGTCTTGAGGCGGTTCAGCTCCCGGGCGCAGGCCTCACCGCACGAGCGCCGGTTCGGCTGGCTCGACTGGTAGAGGCCGCCGCAGACTTCGCAGGTGCGGGTGGGCTTCGGCGCAGGCGTCGGCGCCGTCTCCTCGGCGGGCGGCTCGAGGGTGGGGGCGGCGAGCCCGGGATCCGCCGGCGCCTGGTCAACGGCGTCCTCGTCTTCTCTGGCTTCCTCGAGTACTTCGAGCTCGGCCGCAGCCTCGAGCGTCGAATCCTCGAGGATGGGCGGTGCAATCTCGCCGCACAGTGCGTGCTCGGGCCCTCCGCCGGCGAGGTTTTCATCGCACGGAATCGGGGCTGGCGCCGCGCCTCGAGGCCTCGCCGGCGAGGCCTTCCGTCGCTTCCTCGGCCGCTTTGGGGGCGCGCTGTCGAGCGTGCCGCGCATTGCCACCCGAGCCGTGCAGTGGATCGAGCAGGTGCCGGCCTCGGCCCGCCAGGTCGGCACCCGCCCTCCGCAGGCTTCACATCTCCGCCGACGGGTCACAGGACCCTCACGTCAGCGTACACCTCGAGGGCGTGCGCGAAGAGGTGCGGGCGCGCGCCGAAGTAGACGAGCGAGCTCGGGAACCTGCCGCACCCGCTCGCGCCACCGAGGAAGCCGATCCGTCCGTGCCAGTAGGCGATCGCGGCCGCCCCCGACCGAAGGTGATCCCACCACTCGGTGGAGTGGTCCCCCTTGACCAGCGCGACAATTTCGCAGCCGGCGCGCGCCTCCCGCACGACCTTTTCCGACCACGGCACCATGAACCCGCGACCGTAGCTCGGGTTCACGTAGACCAAGCCCCGCCCGGCGAGTTCCCACCAGCTCACCCCCAGGCCATCCAGCTCCGGCGAGGAGCCGTCGAGCTTGTGCAGCGCCGGCACGATGGACCAGGGGTTGGAGCACGGGTCCAAGGCAATCGGCCCCAGGGGCTTCAAAGCCTCGAGGACAACCGCCGGCGTGCATAGGTCATCCGAAGTCTGAATTCGTTCGGTTGCCGAAGGGTTCACTTTCCACCTCCCTGTGGAATTGCTGCTGACAGATGCGGACGGTTTCTTGCGTCTCTGACAAGCGGTGCTAGGTCCAAGGCGCGCCACGAGGCGCGGGAGGAGACGACATGGAGCGAATGAAGAGGGCGCTCGCGGCGGCCTTGGTCGGCGTGCTGCTGGCCCCGTCGATCGCGTGGGCGGCCGAGGAGGGCTACCCGCGAGCCCTCAGCATCGAAGGCCTCGACTGCATCCAGAAGCTCGGCGCCAACGGCGACGTCGAGACCTGGTGCCAGACCGGCGAGCAGATGCGCCTGATGTCCGTCGATCCAGCCGGCGCCCAGAAGCCAATGCCGGCAAGCCCGCCGGAGACCTCGAGGCCGGCGTCCCGCGTCGAGGATTTCAAATGGGAGCCGCGTCCAACCGCTCCCTCGGCGGCACGTCCCGCGCGCTACCAGCTTGCCAACGTCACCCTCCAGAATCCGGTGGTCGCCGCGAAGGAGCTCGCCGGCCGGGACACGTCCGGGGGGAGCTACTTCGGTGGGGGATTCGCCCTCGGGTTCCTCCTCGGGCCCGTCGGCTGGCTGGTCGGCGGGGTCGTCGCAGGCAACAGCGACGTCTACCTCCCACCTGTTCGCTCCGACTCCTGGAGCCCGAGCGACGCCGCCCAATACGCGATCAGCTACACGAGCGCCGTGAGGTCCAAGCGAGTCGGGCACGCCATCGGCGGAGGCGTCGCCGGCTCGCTCCTGGCGGGAGTGATCGTCTACGCGATCGTCTCTGCCTCCGACAACAACCTGTAGACGCTGGACCGACTGCGCCATGCTTTCGGCGCGAAAGGACGCCCGATGGAGATGCTGGTGATCGGAGGAGTTGTCGTTGTCGTCGCTGTGATCTGGTCCCTGGTGAGAGCTGACCAGAGCCAGCGGAGCAGTTTTGACACGGATTTCTACGCAGCGGCGATGAGCGCCTCGAACCCAGCGCCGACGTCGGAGCCGGAAGCCGAGGGCAGGATGCTCCGCTTCGACACGGCGATCGAGGTCGTGGGCGAGTCCCACTACCAGGCCGCGCTCCTGGCGGTCTCGGGAGGCAAGACGCCGGACGGACCGGAGCGGACCGACCACGTCGCGCAGCTCGTCCTGGAGCCGACCAACCCCTACGACCGGAACGCCGTGCGCGTCGAGATCGACGGGCGGCTGGTGGGCTATCTGCCCAAGGCTTTCGCCAGCCGCCTGGCCCCGACGCTGCGCGAGCTCGCGGCCCCGGCGTTCTGCCAGGCCAGAATCACGGGCGGGTGGGATCGGGGCAGGGGCGACACCGGATCCTTCGGCGTCGTCCTGCTGGATCAGGACGGGGACGAGTAGCCGCCGCACGTCAGGTCCCGGTCGGGCGAGGCGCGGCAGCGTCGTCGGCCACGGCCGGTGGATCCGTGAGCGCCGAGACGGGCAGCTCAAGCGCGGCCGCGATCCGGCGCATCGCGTCCCAGGACCGCGGGCCGTGGCGCTCGAACCTGTTCACTGTCGCCCGGGTGATCCCTGCCCGGGCGGCTAGCTCGGCCTGCGTCCAACCCCGCAAGCGTCGCATCTTGCGGATCTGCGCCCCTGGCGGCGGCTCTACTCGACTCGAGGAGGAGTGATTCATCCGCCCAAGGTAACTGAACGATTACCGAAACCGCAAGCGGAGTGCGGTGGGAAACGTAACTGGTCCCGATCTTTACCGCTCCAAGGGGGTCTATATGCTCGCGCGCTCCATGCCCACCGACCGAAAAGCGTTCCGGCCCAGCATCATCGGGCTGAACGTCCGGCGCCTCCGCACCGCGCGGGGCCTCAGTCAGGACGAGCTCGCCGCGAAGAGCGGATGGGGGTCCCGCGTCTACATCGCCCGCATTGAAACTGGCGCAGTGCAGACCCCATCCCTGGAGACGCAGCAGCGGTTGGCGGACGCTCTCGAGGTCCCCCTCGCCGAGCTGGCGAAGCCTGCGCACGGGGTGTCCCCGATCGCGCCTCTGGTCGAGGGGTTCCGAGAGAGCGACTTGGCGCGCGCCATCGGGGCGACAGAGGAGGAGCTGGCCTATTTGCTCCGGCTCGGCGACCTCAAGTGGCTCGAAGTGGAGCCGACCTTCACGACGCTTGTGAACCTGATCAAGGCACGGCGCGGGGAACTCTAGGCCTAGGCTGTCGCAAATGTGACAGGCGCCACCGTGCGGCGGATGGTCCCTTCTCACTCACGAGAGGGACTCTCCATGTCGCATGCAGATCACCCTTCCAGACGAAGCCGGCGACGGCTGCGGGACCTAGGCGGCCCCGCCGCAATCATCGCCGACGGCACGACTTTCACCGCGGGCGATGGCCTCACCCTCGAGGCGCACAACGCCGCAGCAGACCTGCTCGAGGCGCTCCTGGGGGAGCATGGGGAAACGCAAGGTAATCGACAAGATACGGAGATCAACAGCCCTGCTCTTGGCAAATCGTAACTAATCAGTTACCGTCTCTCGGCGCTCACCAAGAGCGCTGGGAGAACCGCCCGATGAGCAAGCCCACCGAAAGCCCTCTTCGCAGCATCGATCCGAAGCGCGCCGAGTTCCTCGCGGCGCTGTACCACGCCGGCCACCTCGACCTCTTCGACCAGACCCAGGAGCACGTCCGCGACTCGATGCAGGCCTGGGAGTACTGGGTCCGCGACGTCCGCGCGATCGTCAAGCAGCGCGACGAGGCGAGGGCAGCGTGAGCTGGTCCACCGAGCAGCAGCGGTCCGACGCCGCGCGAGCCCTCCTGCGGTCCATCGGCCACGGCGACCTGTGGACCGACCGCGGCCCCACGGGCGAGGCATGCCAGCTCCTCGAGGAGGACGGCGGCTACCTGTCCTCCGGCGGGCGCGTGATCCTCCGCTTCGCGTTCGATTGCTGGAACGGGCAGGGCCGCATCCCCGCGGATGAGCTCCTGTACTCGCTCGACCCTCGGCGCCTGCGTCTGGTCGGGACGCTGATGGTCGCCCTTGCCGAAGGCACCGTCGATCGCTGGCTCGAGGCGAACCGATGAGCGCCCTTCCCCGCTGCTGCCGCTGCGACCAGCACTGCCCGTCCTGGGAGTCCACGGCCGAGGGCCCCGTCTGCCTCACATGCGTGGTGAAGGAGCGGGACGGTCTTCGCGCTGCCGTCGCCCGGCAGTCGGCCGCGGCCTCGGAGATGTTCGAGATCCTGGAGGGCGCCGGCGAGGTAACGGGCTCCGGCCACGACCGCGCCCGGCGGATCGTCGCCGAGCGAGACCGCCTCCGCACCGAGCTCGCCGACCAGATCCGGCGGAACGACAAGCTCTGGCTCGAAGGTAACTCCCAGCGGACCGAGCAGCTCCGCGTCGAGCTGGAACGACTGCGAGCCGACCGCGAGTCCGCCGAGGGTGAGGCGGAGCGCCTCCGCGCCGAAGTCGAGAGGACGGAGCGCGACCTCACCGGTTGGATCCGCGTCGCCGGCAAGGTTCAGCTCGAGCGCGACGAGGCCCGCCACCGTGCCCGACTGCTCGCGCACGCCTTCGAGCATGACACCCGGCCGCCCGGAGAGCTGGTGCGCCTCTCGCTCCTGTACCCCGCGATCCCGACCAGCGCTGTGGTGTCCAGCGGCGATAACCAGCCCGCGAACCTCCACCACGACAACGTGGTTCCTGCGCGTGTGGTCGAAGCCATTCAGCAGCGGATCGAGGAAGCGCGACTCGGGCCGCCCGAGCCCAAGGGAGCGGCGTGATGGAGTGGTCCAACGAGAGAACGGAGCTGATCGCCGCCCTGGTGAAGGCGCAGGCCGCGCTGCGGCCGGTGCGCAAGGGCAGCGTCAACGACTTCAAGGGGTACAAGTACGCCGACCTGGCGGACATCTGGGATGCCTGCCGCAGCCCTCTCACCGACAACGGCCTTTGCGTGCTTCAGGCGACCCGGCGCACCGAGCTCGGCCTGGAGTTGGTGACGACACTCGCGCACACCTCCGGGCAGTGGGCGGCGAGCACCCTACCCGTGCCGCCGGAGTCCGACCCGCAGCGCCTCGGGTCCGCCCTCACCTACGTCCGGAAGTACGCCCTCATCGCGATCGTGGGCCTCGCCGCCGAGGACGACGACGGCCAGGCCGCGAGCTCGCAGGGGCACGGCGGGCAGCGACAGCAGACGCGGCAGGAGCCGCAGGGCCGGCAGCCTCCACAGGGCCAGGCGAAGCAGCAGGGCCAGCGCCAGGCACAGGGGAAGCCGCAGGGCCAGCAACAGCGGAAGCCGCCACCGGCAAAGCAGTCCGGCGAGAGCCAGGGCGCCGTCGACGCCACGGTGATCGCCGCGTGGACGAAGCGCATCCAGGCACCACCGGACCTCGGCGGACTGCGCCAGGTGTGGGCCGACTTCGACCGCGAGGTCCCGAAGGACCATCCCTTACGCGCGGCGCTCGAACCGGAGTGGGCGCGAGCTCGCGAGCGGATCCAGCGCGCCGAGTCCGACGCCCGCCGCACGAACCCCAACTACGCCGGAGACTGACACCATGAGCATCGCCGTCGTTTTCTGTATCGAGTGCCAGTCCAGCTCGGTGGACGTGTTGTCCTGGGAGCGGCATCCGGCGCACCGGATCGCCGTCTTCCGCTGCCACCTCTGCGGTCACGAGGCCCAGGTGGCCGGCTTCACGATCGGGCGGCCGTGCCCGTCGCCCGCGGATCCCGCCGTGCCGCATGTCGCCCGTATTGTCGAGCTTGCCCAGCTCGACATGGCCCTCCCCCGCGAGGAGAAGGGAGCGGCGGCATGATCAGGTGCCCATCCCACGTCGATCGCGGCGGGCGGAACTTCCAGTGCGCCCTCGAGGAGGGACACTCCGGCAACCACTACTCCGACGGCTGCTCCTGGCCGCTCCTCTACTCGTCGCCCCAGGTCGCGTCGTTCCCCGAGCGCCCGAAGGCCTGCAACGCCGAGCTCCTCCCAGGGGTTCGGTGCGGCCGCGACCTGGGCCACGAAGGGAACCACCGGGGGCACCTCCCGCCCCCGTCCGGCCGGAAGGACGACGGCGAAAAGCTCCGGTGGGACCTGGTCCCCTTCGAAGCTCTCGAGCTGGTGGTGAGAGTCCTCGGCCACGGCGCCAGGAAGTACGGCGAGTGGAACTGGGCATCCGTCACCCGCGCCGAGGACCGGTACTTCGCCGCGGCGATGCGCCACCTGACGGCCTGGCGCCGGACGGAGTCCATCGATCCCGAAACCCAGCTCCCCCACCTCGCCCACGCGGTGTGCTGCCTGCTCTTCCTCCTCGCCCTCGAGGCGGACGGGAACGAGACGGCCATCGCTCGGGCCATGGCGCAGGTCCACGCCCAAGCCAGGAAGGAGACGCCGTGATCGACGGAACGAAGACGATGAACCAGGTCGTGAAGGAGATGCTGGATCTCAACGCGGGCTTCGTCCGCACGGTCGGCGAGACCGACGAGGGCGAGCCCCGCTTCGCCCTCGTCCTTGCGGTGGGACCGGAGAACACCCGAGACGTCCTCGCCCTCTTCGACGCCTACGGCGCCGAGGAGAACGGGGACGTCAACCCGACCCCGGCGATGGTGGCGGGGCCCTCGCTCCTCGCCGCCGGCCGGGACGCGGTGGCCGTCCTCGACGCCGCCCTGGGCGACGGGCAGATCCACCCGGACAGCGACGACGGGCGCGAGGCGACCCGCGTCCTCCGCGCCCTCGAGGAGGCGATCGCGAAGGCCTCCGGAGAGGAGGCCAGCGATGGGTGACATTCACCGCGAGCTCCTCGCGCGGATCGTCGGCGCCGTCGACAAGCGCGAGGCGGCGCAGCGGCAGATCAACGTCCTCTCGGGGATCAACGCCCGAAGAGCGATGAACCCCGACCAACTGCAGGCTCACCTCGCCCGGCTTCGGTCAGCGGAGCAGGCGAGGAACACCGCCCGCACCCAGCTCGAGGAGGCCATCGACGAGGCCAGGAAGGTGGTGGGCTGATGCCGATGAGCGACCGTCCTGTCTTCCCCCGCGAGGGCATCATCACCGGCGTCGAAGTGCGCACGACCTGGCGCCGCCTCGAGGCGCTGATGGCTGAGCTGGTGCCGCAGGGCGACGTCCGCGGCCAAGCGGTCTTCATGCTCACCATGGCCGCCATCTTCGAGCGCTGGTCGCGTGGCCATCCGCCCGAGCTCGGCGCCGAGCTTCGGCGCGCGGCGGCCGATTTCTGCGACGTGGCGTTCAAGGCTCCACCGGAGGTCATGTCGTGACCGAGCTGCGCAAGCCGTCGAAGCAGAGCTGCCCGATCTGCAACCGTCGCGTCTCCGCCCTCCCGGCGCCGCGCGGTCGCTGGCAGCTCGTCACCCACCGACCCCTGGGGCACGCCGACCGGAAGCGGGTCATCGCCTGTGTCGGGTCGGGTGGCCTCGTCGGGAAGCTCGCTCCGCGCACGGAGCCGGCCCAGGAAGCCCTCTTCGCTACCCCCCCCCCTCCCGGATCGCGGCTCAAAGCTCGAGCGCTACCGGGCCTGGCTGCGCGCCACGCAGCGTGAGGAGTGACGATCCATGAAGCTACCTGAAGGAGCACACGTCCTCTCGGACCACCAGGCCAACACCTTCGCGCTCGGCGCCATCTACAACTTGATCCGCACCATCCCCGCGTTCGACGACTCGCGCGAGGGCCAGGCGTTCAAAGCTCTGGTCAGACGCGCGATCGACGACAAGAGCGAAGCTGCTGTGGGGTGCGCGCTCGGGTTGCTGATCGCGGCGGCGGGCGCTTGGGAAGCCGAGCTGCAAGCCAAGGGAGACACGGTGCTGTCCGAGTACGACAGGACGATGGCCCACGTCGTCCGCACGAGGCCGCAGGCATGAGCCCCACCGTCCGCATCTTCCTCGCCCTCGCGCTGCTCACGGCATACGTGGGGATCATGGTCTTCATCGCCTGGCGACGGGTGCGCCGCGCCGATGCCAGGCGGAGCGCGCAGGACCTCGCGCGCCGGATCGTCGAGGGCCGGTGGGTGCCGCCCCGGCTTCTCGCTGCCGCCCGGATTGACTTCCCGGAGGCCTTCCCGCCGGCGGGCCCTCGGCCCAGGCCGCGCCTTACCAGCATTCCCGGAGGTAGGCGATGATCTGCGCCGATTGCGAGGAAGCGAAGCGCCTGATGCGTATCGACCAGGCCTACATCACGGAGTTGCTCACAACCCTGTCCGCCTGCTCGAAGCGCCTCCAGTGCGAGGCGAGAACGAAGCACGGGTTCTGCACCCGTCGACCGTGGAAGCTGCGAGATGGGCGCCTGGTCTGCGTACCGCACCACCGCGCGAAGAAGGTCGGGTGGGCATGAAGATCGACGTCACGGGCGCCGACTGGAAGGAAGCGCTCTGCCGCAGGTTCCTCCTCTCGCCGAAGATGTGGGAGGAGCTGCTCCAGGAGGCGAAGCAGATCGCTGCCGAGCGGAAGCTGAAGGCGAACTCCGCGCGCACCCAGGAGCTTCTGCGGATCCCGCCGAGCGATCCGAGATGGAGTGCCAGGCAGAAGGAGATCGACCGGCTCTTCGCGGAGCACGACAAGCTGCTCGATATCGCCTACCCGAGGGTGAAACGTCTCGGAGGGACCCCATGAGCGCAGTGCAGGTCGTGACCCTGACGCGCGCCGAGCTGGAGGAGCTCCTCGAGGAGGCCGCCGCCCGCGGGGCCGCCCGGGCAGCGCCCACTCCGCCGCCGGCGAAGTCGCACGCTGACGAGCTCGTACCTGTGGCGGTCGCGGCGAAGGCCTGCGGATGCTCGGCCGATACCATCCTCGCGATGATCCGAACCGGAAAGCTTCCGGAGCGGCGCGCCGGCGCCAAGCGCGGGCACCACCGGGTTCGGATCTCGGAGGTCGAAGAGGCGATGCGCCGGCGGACTGAACGCCCGGCCCCGGTTGATCCAGAGGCGGCCGTCGTGCGCATGCTCGCGCGCCGGAGGTGATCATGGCGGTGGGGAGAGGCCGCGTCGTCCGTCGAGGAGCCAAGCTCTGGCTCGACTACGACGACGAAACAGGAAAGCGCCGGCGGCAGTCGACCGGCCTCGAGGTGGGGCAGGAGCGCGAGGCCGAGGTGATGCTGCGGGCGATGCTCGCGCGGGTGAGAGCCGGCGAGGAGCTCGGCGTCGATCCGAAGACCATCACCGTCCGGCAGTGGGGCGCCCGCTGGCTCGAGCGCCGCGAGGCCCGCGACCTCGCGATGGCGGGCGAGGATCGCAAGCGCCTCGAGCGGTATGTCTACCCGAAGCTGGGCGACGTTCCCCTCGCCGACCTGCGGCCGCGGAAGGTGCGCCTCTTCGTCGCGGGCCTGTCGACCGTGGAGTCGAATCGAGGAGGGACGCTGGCGCCGCGGACGGTGCGTCACATCGCGACCACCTTGCGCCAGCTCCTTCGGGGCGCGGTGCGCGAGGAGCTGATCGTCACGTCGCCCTTCGTCCTCGATCGCGAGGATCTCCCCGAAGTGGTGGACAAGGATCCGGAGTGGAGAGCGGGCGCGGTGTTCACCCGGGCGGAGCTCGAGCTGCTGATCTCCCACCCGGACATTCCCCTGCACCGGCGGGTGACCTACGCGATCCTCGGCCTCGGGGGCCTGCGGTGGGGCGAGCTCGCGGCGCTCCGGTGGCGCAGCTACGACACCACCACCAAGCCCCTCGGCCGCCTCACCGTCGCCCAGGCCGTCTCGCGGAAGCGGAAGAAGACCAAGCTAGGTCGGACCAAGACGGGCGCGACGAGGTTGGTGCCCGTCCACCCCACCCTGGCGAAGATCCTGGCGACCTGGCGCCTCGAGGGCTGGCCGGCCGAGTACGGCAGGGCGCCCGAAGGAGAGGACCTCCTCCTCCCCTCGAGCGACGACCTGGCGAAGCATCGCTCCGGCATCCGCGCGCTGCGCCGGCTGCACGAAGACCTGGTCCGCCTTGGCCTCCCCCGGCGCCGCCTTCACGACCTCCGGCGGACCATGATCTCCATCGCCCAGGACGACGGTGCCGTGCGCGACGTCCTCCGGGAGATCACCCACACGAAGAAGAAGAGCGACATCGTCGCGGACTACACGTCCCTGCGGTGGGAGACGCTCTGCCGCGCGGTCTCGTGTATCGGGATCGCCGTCAGGGAGGGGCAGGTGGTGGAGATCCGGGCGGCTGCCGGCGGGGGCGAGCCTGGCACAGTGCTGTCACACCGGCCGATCGTGACGCTCCGCGACATAAAAAAGCCCCGTAAGAATCGCTCCTTACGAGGCTTTGATTTGGTCGGGGAGACAGGATTTGAACCTGCGACCCCCTCGTCCCGAACGAGGTGCTCTACCAAGCTGAGCCACTCCCCGGCAATTTCGTCCTGCGCCCACGGCGATCGGGATGCCGTCGGGTGCGGGCGGATCTAGCGAGCCGCCGCAGGCGTGTCAACGATCATCGCTCCGAAAACCGCCGTGCGCTCGCTGCCTTCCTTGGCGAGGGATCGGCCCGCGGCCGAGCCCACCTGGGCGCAGTAGCAGGGCGGATCAGGCTACCTGCCCCGGCTCGTCGGCGGAGGCGATTGCGGTTGGAGCCGAGCGCCTCGATCGGTCCCAGGCGATCGCGATGCCAGTGCCCGCCAGCATCGACGCCACGAAGACCAGGGCGGTGGGCGCCGCCGAGGCCAGCGCGACCACGCCGGGCCCGGGACAGTAGCCGCCAAGGCCCCAGCCCACGCCAAAGATCGCCGCGCCGCCGAGGAGGCGGGCGTCCAGGTCGCGTCGCGACGGGACCGTGAACGATTGGGCGCAGATCGGCGCGCGGCGGCGACCGACGATCCGCCAGGCGATCGCCGTGACCCCGACGGCGCCTGCCATGACGAAGGCGAGGGCGGGCTTCCAATCACCGGCGAAGTCGAGGAAGCCGATGACGTTGGCGGGTTCGGTCATTCCCCCCACCGCCAGGCCGATCGCGAAGAGCAGGCCCGAGGCGAAGGAGACGATCCCCTGCACGAGGTTCGACCTCATCCGACACCTCCTGCCATCCGCACGACGAGCACGGTGAGGCCGCCCGTCACCATGAACGTCAAGGTCGCGGCGACGGAGCGCAACGAAAGCCTGCTGACGCCGCAGACGCCATGGCCGCTGGTGCAGCCGCTGCCGATCCGCGTCCCGACCCCGACCAGCACCCCGGCGATCGCCACGAGCGGCAGCGACGGTGCCGCGCTGGCGTCGAAGCGCGCCGGCAGCGCGACGTAGGCGATCGCGCCGCCGGCGAGGAGCCCACCGACGAAGAGCGCCCGCCATGCGGTCCCGCCACGCTGCCGGGCGAGCAGGCCGCCGACGATCCCGCTGATCCCAGCCACCCTTCCATTGAACAGGAGCAACAGAGACGCGCTGACGCCAATCAGCGCGCCGCCTCCCAACGCCCACCCGATCGAACCCATGTCCATGCGAAACGACGCTCCTTGGAAAGAGATTGTGTGCCCCACCACCTCGCAACGCCCGTGCCAACGAAAGCTCACCGCCTTTCTGGACGGACGTGCGCAGCGGGCGCCGGAGATCGCTTCTCCTTCGTTTCTTGGGGAGAAACGCCTGCAACAGAAACGTCTCCGGTTGTTTCAACCCGTCGGATGGATGCGCGAGGGAGCCGCAGGCCCGCCCGTCGATGCGCCGCGAACGGGCACTCGCTTGGATTCGCGGCCTCGCCCGAACCGTCCGCCCCGTCGTGGCACGTCCGTCGCACTGGCCGCGTGCCATGATCGCCGAACCGCAGATGTTCCTCCTCGCCCTCGCCCTCTCGTTCCTCGTCGGCGGCTCCCTCGGTTTGCTCGGGGGAGGCGGCTCGATCCTGACGATGCCGATCGTCCTCTACGTCCTCGGCATGGAGACGCACGCGGCCATCGCCACCTCGTTGATCGTCGTCGGCGCCACCAGCGCCGTAGCCGTCATCACCCACGCCAGGAGCGGCCGCGTCCGCTGGCGCACCGGGGTTCTCTTCGGGGTGACGAGCATGGCGAGCGCCTTCGTCGCGGGGAGGCTCGCCGCCTGGGTTCCCGGAGGGATCCTGCTGGTGGCGTTCGGCGCGCTGATGCTCGTCACCGGCCTCGCGATGATGCAGCGACGAAAGGAGCGCGGGCCCTCCTCGCTAGACGGCGGGAGCTGGCGCCGGCTGCTCCTCCAGGGTCTCGGGGTCGGCTCGATCACCGGCTTCGTCGGCGCCGGCGGCGGGTTCGTGGTCGTCCCGGCCCTCGCGCTCCTCGGCGGGCTCACGATGAAGGAGGCGGTGGGGACTTCGCTCCTCGTGATCGCGATGAACTCTGCCGCGGCTGTCGCCGGCCACATCGGGAGGGTCGAGATCCCCATCCTCACCGCATCTTCGCTGACGGTCGTCGCCATCGCGGGCAGCGTCGTCGGCGGCGCCGTCGCCGGGAGGGTCCGCCAAGACGTCCTGCGCCGCGCCTTCGCGTGGTTCGTGATCGTGATGGCGGTCTTCTTCCTTTCGCAGGAGGTCCCGAGGTTCGCCGGAGTCGAGGTCACCTTCGCCACCGACTGGACCTGGATCCTGGGCGGCGCGGGCGTCCCCCTCCTCCTCGGCGCGGTCGACCTGGTCCGCTTCACCGCACGTCTCGCCGAGGCTGAACCGGAAGGAAACGTAGGTTGAAACAAAGAAACGAGGCAGAGGACCGCAAGATCGCCCCATTCTCGTCCGTTCGGACCTTGTTCGAGATGGCACCGGAGTTGCTACCGAGAAACCGAGTAGAAACAAACCCACCGGAGGAGGACGCCATGTTGTTTCGCCAGTTGTTCGATCCCGACAGCTCGACCTACACCTACCTGCTCGCCGACGAGGAGACCCGCGAGGCGGTCATCATCGACTCGGTTCTGGAGCAGGTCGACCGGGATCTCGGCTTGATCGCGGACCTCGGGCTGAAGCTCGTGTACGCCCTGGACACGCACGTCCACGCCGATCACGTCACCGGACTGAGCCAACTCAAGGAGCGCACCGGCTGCACGACGATCCTCTCCGAGCGGGCGGGCGTGAGCTGCGCCGACCGCCTGGTGAAGGATGGCGACAGAATCCGTTTCGGCGGCCAGGAGCTGGAGGTCCTCGAGACGCCGGGGCACACCAACGGCTGCCTGAGCTTCGTCACCGGGGACCGGCGAATGGTCTTCACCGGCGACGCGCTGCTCATCCGCGGCACCGGGCGCACCGATTTCCAGCAGGGCGACGCCCACCAGCTCTACCGCTCGGTCACCGAGAAGATCTTCCGGCTCCCCGCCTCCACCCTGGTCTTCCCAGGGCACGACTACAAGGGCCGCACCGCGAGCTCCATCGGCGAGGAGAAGCGGCTGAACCCGAGGCTCGGCGAGGGGAGGACCGAGGCGTCTTTCGTGGAGCTCATGGCCGGCCTCGGCCTCCCCTACCCCAAGAAGATCGACGTCGCCCTCCCCGCCAACCTCAAGTGCGGCTCGACGACGGCCGCCGAGCCGGTGATCCCGTCGACCTGGGCGCCGGTGGAGGTGAGCGCCGGCGGGCTCCCCGAGGTCGCGCCAGGGTGGGTGGAGCGCCACCGCGCCGCGGTACGGCTCGTGGACGTGCGGGAGCAGGACGAGTTCGAGGGCGAGCTCGGCCGGGTCCCGGGGAGCGAGCTGGTGCCCCTGGGGGCGCTGCCAGGCGCCGCCGCCGGCTGGGATCGGAAGAAGCCCGTGGTCCTGATCTGCCGCTCCGGAGGACGTTCGGGCAAGGCGGCGATCCAGCTCCTCGAGATGGGCTTCGAGGGCGTCGCCTCGATGCGCGGCGGGATGTCGGCCTGGAACGAGGAGCGGCTGCCCACGGAGCACCGCACCCGTTGACGGTTTCGCATCGTCGCCCGTCCATGCAACGATGCGAAACACGATGAGGAAGGATCTCCTGATGACGGCGATCGAGGACCTCGCCGGGCCCTCGATCGTCCTCGACGGCAAGCTCCGGGTGGTGGACGCGTCCGTGTCCGCCGAGGAGCTCGTCGGCACCTCGCTCCCTCTGGGAGAGAACGCGGCGAAGCTGATCTGCGGCGGCGCGGCGAACCGCCCCATCGCCGAGGCGCTGGCGAAGGGCGTCCCGATCACCGGCACCGTCGAGCGCCCCTACCGCGGCGGCAAGACCCGTACCGTCGTGGTCCGCGCCACGCCGATCGAGCGGAAGGGGAGGCACCTGGGCTGGGTGCTGGCGCTGGAAGGACCCCAGCAGGCGGAGGACGAAGGCGACGACCCGGTCCTCTTCCATGGCCTCTGGACCCGCGACTCCGCGATGAAACGAGCGTTTCACGTGATCGAGCGCGCCGCCGGTCGTGAGGCGACCGTGCTGGTCCGCGGCGAGACGGGGACGGGAAAGGAGCTGGTCGCCCGCGCGCTCCACGAGCTCTCGCCCCGGCGCGGCGGTCCGTTCGCCGCCATCAACTGCGCCGCGCTCCCCGCTACCCTCCTGGAGAGCGAGCTCTTCGGACATGTAAAGGGCGCATTCACCGGTGCGGTCCGGGATCACCCAGGCTTCTTCCGAAGCGCCCACGAGGGCACTGTGTTCCTCGACGAGGTCGCCGAGATGCCGCTGGAGCTGCAGGCGAAGCTCCTGCGGGTGCTCGAGACGCGGACGGTGATCCCGGTCGGCGGACGCGTTCCCCTCCCGGTCGACGTGCGCATCGTCTCCGCCACCCACCAATCCCTCCGCCGCGCGGCCGAGGAGGGGCGCTTCCGCTCGGATCTCATGTACCGGCTCCGGGTGATCCCGATCTTCCTGCCGCCGCTGCGAAGGCGCGTGGGAGACGTGGGGCTGATCGCCCAGAAGATCGTCGAGGACCTGAACGCCCAGGGCGGTCGCCGGGTGATGCGGATCTCCCCGGCGGCGCTGGCCACGTTGGAGAGATACCCATGGCCCGGCAACGTCCGGGAGCTGCGCAACGCGATGGAGTACGCGTTCGTGATCGGCGAGGGACCGATCCTCCAGCCCGGCGATCTGCCGGTGGAGATCCTCGAGCCGGGCGCGGCCCTCGACGCGGGCGACGCCCTTCGCGCGAACGTTCCGCCGCCGGCCTCTGCGGAGGAGTCGATGGAGGTTCACCGCATCCGCCGCGCCCTCGAGCGCGCGGGGGGGCATAGGGAGCGCGCCGCCCAGATCCTGGGCATCAGCCGGGTGACCTTGTGGCGGCGGATGCGTGACCTGGGGATCTGATCTCCTAGGGCGCAGGTACGAACGACTCGGCGGGCGTGCCGCCGATGGTGCGCTGCAGGAACGCGAGCGTGCGATCCCACGCGAGGTCTGCCGCCTTTCGATCGTAGACCTCCGGCCGCTGATCGTTGGCGAACGCGTGGTCGGCCTCGTATCGGTGCAGCTCGTGGTTCACGCCGCCGGCCTCAAGGGCCTTCTCCAGGTCGCCGACCTTCTCCGGCGTGTAGGAGCGGTCCTTCTTGGCGTAGTGGCCGAGGAAGGGGATGCGGATCTGGCGGGGATCGGCGAGGTCCACGGGAGGGATCCCGTAGTATGTGACGGCGGCGTTGAGTTCGCGCACCCGCACCGCCGCGGCGAGCGCCAGCCCGCCGCCGATGCAGAAGCCGAGGGCCGCCACCCGGGTCCCGGGCGATCGCTGCTCCATGTGGACGACCGCACCCCGGATGTCCTGGTCGACGGCGGTCTCGCGGTCCAGGTCCGCCGCCATCCGAGACGCTTCCTTCGGATCCTTCGTCGCCTTCCCGTGGAAGACGTCGACGACCAGCGCGCGGTAGCCGTCCTCGGCCAGGCGGTCCGCCACCTTCTTGACCTGGTCGTTCACGCCCCAGAACTCCGGGATCACCACCACCCCGGGCGTGTCCTCACCCCCCTTGGGCATCGCCAGATAACCGCTCGTCTCCTTGCCGTCCGGGCGCTTGAAGCGGATCTCCATGTTCGCTCTCCTCGAAGGCGGGAAAGCTCCATGGTCGGCTGCGGCCGCCGGCTCCGCAATTCGTCCGCGGTGGGGAGCAGTGGCCTTCCCAACAGCTACCAATCCCACGGCTCGGGCAGCGGCTTGCCCGCCGGCGCGACGAGCCGCACCGCGCTCTCCGGCCCGAGGGCGAGCCCGTCGCCCTTTTCCTCCGTGCCGGTCACCGCGACGACGTCGCCGCGCGCCAGGTGCCGAAAGGGCCTCGTCGCCGGCGACTCGTGCTTCTCCTGCATCGCGAGGCCCACCCGCCCTTCGGGACCGCAGCCCATGTAGCGCAGGCGGCCCTTGCCCTGCAGCGGCTCCGAGACGATCCGGAAGAGGCGCCGCCCCGGCTCGAGCGCGGGCCAGTCCTCTCCCTCCGGCGCGATCGCGAGGACCGTCATCTTGAGCGCCTCCTTGTGCAGGCCGGCAGCCTTGGCGATCTGCTGCACTGCCCGCGGCGGCGTCCACGGCCTCTCGGCGTGGCACCAGTCGCTCGCCTTCTCCAGCGCGGGACAGCTCCCGCGGTACAGGCATGGTGAGCGCACCGCGTACCCCGCGGCGACCAGCCGATCGCGCACCTCGAGAAGGCCTCGCGACGTCTCGCGCAGCGCCGGCTCGATCACGAGCAGCGATCCCTTCGCCTTCACCCTGCCGAGCAGCCGCTCGAGGAGCTGCGCGCGCCGCGCGATCGCCGCCTCGTTTCCCGCCCACAGCTCGTTGAGCGCGTGCCCGATGATGATGAGATCGTACGTCCCGTCCGGCGGCTCGCCGTCGCCGCGCAGGCCGTCCCACGCGCGGGCGCGCAGCGCCTCGCCCCCCTGCCCCGCGATCGCCCGCGCCATCCCGAGGGCCGGCTCCGACCGATCGGCGGCGGTGACCTCGGCGGCGCCGTGATCCACCGCGGCGAGCGCCATCGGCGCAGGTCCCGATCCCAGGTCGAGCACCGTGCGCGGCGTGCGGGGGAGCTCCCGCAGCGCGTTTCGCGCCTGGGCGTACGAGACCGGCCAGTAGAAGAGCAGGTAGGCGCCCAGGAGGCGCGGATCGTCCATGTAGCGCGCGCCGGCCAGCTCGCGCTCCCGGGTGAGGCCGAGGGAGAGGCGGCGCACCGCCGCGCCCACTTCCTTCACCTCCGCCGGGAGGAGCTCGTCCTCAGGCCCCTTCGCCTTTCGCGCCCTTCGCCAGGTCGCGATGAGCGCCGGCATCCATTTTTCGTCGAGCTGCCTGGAGATCGGATCCATGTCGAGCCGCACGCTACAACGGCGCGGCCGCCTGCGGGATTCGCGATCGCATCGGTCAGCTCGCCGGCGCGTCGAGCTGCCAGTCGAGGATCCCTGCCTCGCCCCCTTGCAGCTCGAAGCCGACCTTCGTGAGCACGCCGATCGACGCCTCGTTCACGGCGTAGCAGCGGGCGACGATCCGGCTCACCCCGGGCTGCGCCCACGCCCACCCGAGGAGGCCCCGCACGGCCTCGGTGGCCAGGCCCTTTCGCCGGTAGGGCGGCACGATCCCGTAGCCGATCTCGATCGCGCCGTCGTCGCCGGGAGGCCCCTTGAAGCCCACGTCGCCCACGAGGCTCCTGCCCCTCGCGTCCAGCACGAGCCACAGCCCCCAGCCGAGCATCGACGCATCGATCTCCACGGCGTCCGCGTAGGCGAGCAGCGTCTCGCGCAGATCGGCGGAGGGCCAGGAGGGATGCACGTGGACCCGGAGGAGCTGCTCCACCGCGTCGGCCCCTCCCGCTTCGGCGGCCCGGGCGACGGAAGCGTCACACGGGAGGAGGCGGAGCCTGGCGGTGTGGAGGATGGGTGGTCTCGCGATCATGTTCGGACGAAGCCGTTTTGCGCGGCGCGCAATCGGTCGAAAGGACGATGGCGCGCTCCGTGGTCTCCTGCACGACAGCCTCCGCGCCGAAGCCCGAATATCGGCGAAAATGGACCGGCGCCGCCACCCGGGCGGGGTAACCGCTTGTTCCGAGTATTAGCCGCGCTTGGGGGCTCTTGCAGAAAATGGCGGTCCGGCCTAGAGGAGCCATCACGCCGCGCGACCAGGCGGGGGCCCGGACGGTGCCGCCCCTCGCTTCGGCGTTTTCTTCCGTGTGGTAGGCTCCGCGGCCCTCCGGGGTACGAGGGGCCATTCGATTTTTCGCGAAGGGAACGGGAATGAGCACGAAGGCAGTCGAGGGTGCGCTGACGCGCAACCAGCATGTCCTCTCCTGGGTCGGCGAGATGGCCGCCATGACCAAGCCGGATCGCATCGTGTGGTGCGACGGCACGGCGGAGGAGAAGGATCGGCTGACGAAGGAGGCGGTCGACGCCGGCATCCTCATTCCGTTGAACCAGGAGAAGCGCCCGGGCTGCTACCTGCATCGCTCGAACCCCAACGACGTCGCCCGCGTCGAGCACCTCACCTTCATCTGCACCGACAAGGAGGAGGAGGCCGGCCCCAACAACCACTGGATGGCCCCCGCCGACGCCTACGACAAGCTGGGCAAGCTCTTCGACGGTTCCATGAAGGGCCGGACGATGTACGTCGTCCCCTACATCATGGGTCCGGCGGGCTCCCCGTTCTCGAAGGTGGGCGTCGAGCTGACCGACAGCATCTACGTGGTCCTCAACATGCGGATCATGACTCGGATGGGCAAGGTGGCCTTCGAGCAGCTCGGCGACTCGAACGACTTCAACCGGGGCCTCCACTCCACCCTGGACGTGAACCCGGACCGCCGCTTCATCTGCCACTTCCCCCAGGACAACACGATCTGGTCGGTGGGCTCCGGCTACGGCGGCAACGTGCTGCTCGGCAAGAAGTGCCTCGCCCTGCGCATCGGCTCGTACCTCGGCAAGAACGAGGGCTGGCTCGCGGAGCACATGCTCATCCTCGGCGTGGAGAGCCCCGAGGGCGAGAAGAGCTACGTCGCCGCCGCGTTCCCCAGCGCCTGCGGCAAGACGAACTTCGCCATGATGATCCCGCCCAAGCACTTCAAGGGCTGGAAGATCACCACCATCGGCGACGACATCGCGTGGATGCGCGTGGGCCCCGACGGCCGCCTCTGGGCGATCAACCCCGAGGCCGGCTACTTCGGCGTGGCGCCGGGCACCAACGAGAAGAGCAATCCGAACGCGATGGCGTCGGTGGCGCGCGACACGATCTTCACCAACGTCGCGCTGACGCCGGACGGCGACGTGTGGTGGGAGGGCATGACCAAGGAGCCGCCCCCGCACCTCACCGACTGGAAGGGCAACGCCTGGACGCCGGGCAACGGCGAGAAGGCGGCGCACCCGAACAGCCGCTTCACCGCGCCGATGTCGAACAACCCGGCCCTCTCGCCGCTGGCGGAGGATCCCCAGGGCGTGCCCATCTCGGCGATCATCTTCGGTGGCCGCCGCAGCGATACCGTCCCGCTCGTGCTCCAGTCGTTCTCCTGGACCCACGGCGTGTACCTCGGCGCCACCATGGGCTCCGAGACCACCGCCGCCGCCACCGGCAAGGTCGGCATCGTCCGCCGCGACCCGATGGCGATGCTGCCCTTCTGCGGCTACGACATGGGCGACTACTTCGCCCACTGGCTCGGCATGCAGAAGCAGATCGCGAACCCGCCGAAGATCTTCCAGGTGAACTGGTTCCGCCAGGACGAGAACGGCAAGTTCCTCTGGCCGGGCTTCGGCGACAACATGCGCGTCCTCAAGTGGATGCTCGATCGCGCCCATGGCCGGGTCGACGCCCAGGAGACGCCGTTCGGCTTCATCCCGACGAAGGAAGGGATCGACCTCGAGGAGGCCGACATCACCGACGAGCAGTTCGCGAAGGCGATCGCCATCCACAACGACGAGTGGAAGAAGGAGTTCGAGCTGCAGGGCGAGCTCTTCAAGAAGCACGAGCGCACCATGCCGAAGCAGCTCTCGCTCCAGCGCGACATGCTGATGAGCCGCCTCGACCTGCTCGAGACGAAGTAGGCGTCGACCTCACGGAAGTTCGAGCCACGAAGCCGGGTCCCGAAAGGTGCCCGGCTTCGTCGTATCCAAAGGACGTCGTCAGGCGCGCCCGGAAGCGCCCGCGCCCTTTCCGAACCTGGAGAGGAGCGGCCCCATGTCGAGGCCGTTCTCCTTTGCGCTGGCGCGAAGGTAGGCGCGGATCTGCTCCTTCGCCGCCACCACCGGCTCCAGCCGCGTCTCGCCGCGGGGCGCCAGGATCTCTCCGAGGCGGACGCGCACGCGGTCCTTGCGGAGCTGCTTCACGTGGAAGGCGTCGTTGCGGATGTCCACGAAGTCGCGCAGCCACTGGCGCCAGGACGAGTCGCCGTGCAGGCGCCAGATGTGGGTGAGCCGCAGCCGCGTCGCGATCTCCGCCGTGTTCTTCAGGATCGGCGGCACCCGCCCCAGCGTGATCTTCCCGCCGCGCGGATCCTTCTCGAACCGCGCGCTCCACGCCTCCTCCCCCAGCTCGGCGCGGGCGATCTGGACGAAGGGCTCGATCACCCCTTCGCAGATCTCGGTCTCCACGGCCCTCGCGACTCCCGAGAACGCTGCCGAGAGATCGAAGCCCGGCGTGTTCTGGTGCTGCCCGTACACGACCTGCGCCGTGGCGAGGAACGCTTGGCTCTTCTCCTCGAGGCGGTCCCAGGTTCCCTCGAGGAGCCTGGCGAGATCCCGGCGTGCGGCGGCGATCTCCGGCGCGAAGATGGTCTCCGGCAGATCGGCGTAGCAGCGCACCTTCCCGCGGAGCCGCGACGGATCGAAGAGCCCCTCCACCGGCGGCCCCTCCACCGGGATCGGATAGTCGTGCTTGAACGCCGCGTAGGGATCGTAGCCGCTCACGCCGCTCGCGAGATCCCCGCTCTCCAGGAAGTAGCGCAGCGTCTCCACCTGGTTGAAGGCGAGGGCGCGGATGTCCCTCACGAGGAACCACAGCGCGGGATGAAGGATCTCCCGGCGGTAGTACGCCGGGACGAAGGCGGCCTCCTCGGGTCCGAGCGCGTCTCCGAAGACCACTCGCTCCACCCGGAGCGCGTGGAGCGTCTGGTAGTTGGTGGCGTAGAGGACGAAATCACGCCCCTCTCGGCGCGCCTCGTCGGCGACCTCCACCACCCGCGGGAACCGCTGCCGGGCACGGGCCTCGTCGAACGGCTGGCTGCTCTTGTACAGCCGCGCCCACCACACCCGACGGTCGTGCTCCTGTCGCCGCAGGATGTCGGCGTGAACCTGGATCGTCTCCGGCTGGTAGTAGGGGTTCCAGACCGTGAGGAGCTGCTTCTGCCGGGCCATGACCCGTTTCGATATCGCATCGACGGCGCAGGGGCCATTTTGCATGGGGGCGTGTCAGTCGACACAGCCGGCGAGCGTCTTCCCAACCGAGGGACGACGATGCTCCTGAATTCCGCCCACCCCGCGCCTTCCCGGTCGACGCCACGCACCGATCGGGTACGATTCCGCGTCTACTCCGGGAGAGGGCGCATGAACGAGGCTCGGCAGCACTTGGAGCGTCAGGCGGAGTGGCTGCAGCGCCGCGCCGCGTGGGCCGCCCGCGCGCTTCGCCCCAAGGCGAATCGGGCCACGGTCGACGATCTGGCCCGCGACCTCTTCGGCGAGACGGCGCTCCGCTTCCTCGAGAAGGCGGATGGCGGCTGGTTCGACGAGAGGCCGCGGGTGAGCCTGGAGGCGCAGGTGCGCGCGCTCCTCGGGTGGTGCCTGCTGCAGGCCGAGACCGAGGCGATCCGGAAGGACCGGCGGCTCGTCTTCGTGGATGCAGTACCGGACGACGGTGCCGCCGCCGGTGGCCCCGGCCTGGACGACGCGATCGAGCAGGCGCGTCGCGAGGAGAAGCTGCGCCGCGCCATCCACGAGCTCGGCCCGGCTCGCCGGCTCTGGTTTCTGGCGATCCACCGCCCCGACGAGCTCACCCTCGATCATGTCCGGGAAGCGGCCGAGTTTCGCCAAGGCGGGGGCGCCGCGGTGCAGCGGCCCGTCGACGAGGCGTGGGCCCTCTTCGCCGAGGTGCGCATGGACCGGAGCCGGGTCGCCGACGAGCCGCGCTGGAAGCGCACGGTCGCGACGATCTTTCGGATGATCGTCCCCTTGGACGAAGCGGGCGGTCCGGAGCTGAAGCGGGCGGTTGCCTCCGTGGACACGCAGCTCAGCCGCGGGACCAAGGAGATCGTGGAGCGGCTCCGGCCGGACGATCCGCCGCCACCTGCCGCGGGCGACAGGGTGAGGAGGCTCCCGTGAGAGACGAGAGCACGACGATGGAGCGGCTGCACGCCGAGCTTTTGGACGCGGCCGCGCAGGTCGCAGCGCGGATCGACCCGGAGGGCGCCGTCCTCTTCCTCGATCGGTTGGCGAGGTGCGAAGCGTCCGGGGAGATCGACGTCGCGGACGCCGTCGCGCTGCGAGAGCGCGAGGCGGAGAGGCTGGCGCGCGCGGCGGCGGAGGCGATCGATCCCGAGGAGCTAGTCACCCGCGGGTGGATCCTCGCGGCTGGCGAGGCCGCGCCGGGCGAGGCGGAGCGATGGATCGGCGAGCTGGTGCACGCCGCGATCGTCGCCCCATGGGTGGCGGATCCCGTTCGCGCCCGGATGTTCGAGGTGACGGACGAGGCGACGCTGATGATCGAGGCCAACCCGGGACCGTTCCTGGCCGCGGCCGCGTCCCTCGTCGAGGACGTCCGACGCTTCGGCCGCGCCGAGCGGCTCGCGTGCGCCGATCTTTTGCGGGTCTGCGAGAGGCTGCCGAAGATCGCCGCCATCGACGACGGCGCCGAGGCCCAGGGCATGGCGGTGCAGGAGGCAGGCGCTGCGTACGAGCCGTCCGCCGACGCACGAGCCTGGCTGGACGACGTCCTCCGCTCCGCGCCGCGGGAGCTGCTCGAGGGCGCCGATGCCGCGCTGCGAGACGCCGGGCAGTGGGCAGACAAGGTGACGTCGCTCCGGCGGGCGACGCGGCACCTGGCCGGTGGAGCGGCGCCCCTCCGCCTCGCCGCCAAGGGGGCCGGCGAGCTCGGGGAGCACGTGCTCCTGCGCCGTGTCCCGGAGGGCGAGCTGCTCCTCAGCCGGGACGCCGATCGCCTCTACCTCGACTGGTATCCATCGGCGCATGCGGAATCGATGGAGGCGAGGGCGCGCCTCGACGACGATCGCGCGCTCGCGTCGGCGCCGCTCGAGGGCGGCGTCCGCTGGGCATTGCCGGATCGTCCGGATCCGCTCCCGATCGAGGTGGAGGTCGACGGCCTGCGGCTCAAAGTGGTGCTCCCGGCGTGAAGCCCTCGGGGGGAGAGCTGCGCACGTGGCTGCCGCTGCTCGCGGACCTGGCGCCGTTCGCGCCCCGTGCGGTCGAGGAGGAGCTGGCCAGGCTCTCCTCGCGGCCCAGGCTCCTCGCTCCCGAGCGGCGGGCGGTGGAGCGGCTCCGCGATCGCGTCGCGCGCATGGATCCGGCGCCGACCGATCCGGCGGCGTGCGCCTTCCCCGTCGTAACACAGGGTGAAGCATGGCTCGACGGCGCCGTGCTCCATGCGCTCGCGAGCGCGGAGCATCGGCCCGGCGCGTGTCCGGCGGAGAAGGCGTTTCCGGAGGAGCGCGCCCTGCACGATCTGCTCGCCGCGTCGGACGGCCGGGCGTTCGTCGTCCCGAGCCCGCTGCTCTCCACCACGAGGCTGTGCGAGCTGGTGGGCGACTCCTGCGGCGCCGCGTTCGCCTTGGCGATGGAGGCTGCGAGGCGAGGGACGTCCGTTCCGCGCGACGTGGTGGTCTCCGCCGCCATCGGCCCGTCGGCCGACGGTCTCGTCCTTCGGGCGGTCGCCGGCTGCGACCGGAAGCGCCGGGTGCTCGAACGGGAGAGGCCAGGGTGCCGGTTCTTCTTCGTCCCGCTCCCCGGCGAGGAGGTCGGCGGGTCGGACTCCATCAACCTCGTCCCGCTGGAGGAGGGAGCATCGCTCCCCTCCTTGTTCGAGAGGATCCTGCCGAGGCCTGCCCTGGTGCGGGCGGAGGCGCTCCTGCGCGAAGTGAGGGAGGCGGAGGATCTCTTCGCCGCCCAGCGGTACGACGACGCCAGGCCCAGGTGGGAGCGGATCGCGCAGGCGCTCCCGGCGGGCCTCGCACAGTCGGCACAATGGAACCTCACGGCGCTCACCCGCCTGGGCGCGATCGAGCTTCACGCCGGCAGGCCCGAAGCTGCCGAGGACTGGTTCGAGCGCGCGGCGGCTGCGGCGTCGCGCATGTCGAGCGCGCCCCGCCTCGCCGTGGATCAGGTGAGGATCTACGCCGCGGGCGCCCTCGTCGACAGGCTGCGGCCGGTCGAGGCGCGCCGGCTCCTCGAGCCCCGCACGAAGGACTGGCGCAAGCGTCTCGCCGCGGACGACGAGGGGACGGACCGCCGCGAGATGCTGATCGCGTGCCTGGGGGCCACCCGCAGGCTCTGCCTCCTGTCCGGCGACGCGGAGGGCGCGGTCGAGGCGCAGCGGGAGCTCGCGGGGTGGGCGCCCGCGGCCGAGTCCCCCCGCGCTCTGGCGGACCTGGGTGAGACGCTGCGCCGGAGCGGCAGGATCGGTCAAGCGAGGGAGGCCCTGTCCCAGGCGCGGGACGCGCTGGACTGGATCCCGCTCGCGTCCTACCGCCTGCAGACCGAGGCGTTCCTCACTTACTACGAGGGCCGCCTCTGCCTCGAAACCGGCGCGGCGGGTCCCGACGACGCCTACCTGCGCGGTCTCCTCGACGACCTTCCAGCCCGCTCCGCCGCGCGGTGGCGCCTCGAGGAGCTCTCCTGTCTGCTTCGTCTGCGCGACGGCGATCACGGCGCCGCTGGCGGTCTGGTCGAGGCCGCCGATCGAGCGAGCACCGACTTCTTCCGATGGCACGCCTGTCTCGGCATCCTGCGCGGCGCCGTCGTCTCTCCCGACGACGAAGACTCCCTCCACGCTGCAGCGGCCGATCGCTTCGCCGACCTCGCCGGCTGCACCTCGGGCTACCCGGCTCTCGACGCCGCCCGCCTCCGCTTCTGCGAGCGCTTCGCCGCGAAGCGCGAGCGTCGCGACGCCGCCGCCGAGGTGCTCCGCCGCAGCGCCTACTGATTCAGATCAGAAGTGCCAACCCAGCCGAAACGACGCTGCGCCGGACGCCAATACGCCTTCCGACTCCAAGATGAAATCCTGGCTGTAGCCCAACCCAATCCCAAGCGAGTGGAGAGGGTAGAAGACGACCTCGGCTCCACCACCGATGTAACCGACGTCGCTGGTCCAGGAGAATCCGGCGTTGTTGACCGCCGAGATCGCATTGCTAGAAGTCGAATGCAGTCCGAACCTTCCGCTTAATGCGAACTCAAAGTGTTCGATGGTCAGGGGCGCATATCGGAGCCCCGTACCAATCATGAATGTAGACGACTCGTAGGAGAGCCATCCTGCGACGAGAGATCCCGCGGATGCACGGTAGTTCCTCCACTCCAACTCGAGGGGAAACGAAACTCGGTGATCCCAATGGAAGAGACCGCGCACTCCATACGAACTACCGGTCCCGGTCGTGGAGGTCGCGACGGTGGGGTCGAGGGGCCTCGTGGAAACTCCGGCGAACACCTCGGTCGACACCCACGAAGGCGTCTGGGAATAGACGTCGCTCCGCCATGGGTCGCCGAACGGAACCTCGCCCTTGGCCCAAGCAGTGGCTGGCAACAGCGCGAGGAGCGCGACGAAAATCGAACGGCTCACAGTTTCCTCCTCCCTTCCACGATCCCCGTCGTCCTCACGCTCCTCCATCCCTCCCGGCGACCGTCGATATGACATCCGGAAAGGGTCGCGCTGGTGCAGACCTTCAGGAAGACATCGATCGTAAAGGGTCGGCGGTCTCAATCGGTGAACGCACCACCGGGTGCTTCTGTGGCACCCTCCGTCAGAGAGGTGCCGAGGAATGTGGGCTCGTAGCAAGGCAAGTCGCCTGACCATCGAAGATCACCTGGAGCTC